>Ga0209137_1001806_pt1 | contig 19711 bp, 11 predicted proteins | sample SaaInl5LU_22_DNA_FD_184642 | JGI IMG/M metagenome (GOLD analysis project Ga0209137, IMG submission 184642) | Marine microbial communities from expanding oxygen minimum zones in the Saanich Inlet - ESP_105LU_22_DNA (SPAdes) (version 2) | ecosystem: Environmental > Aquatic > Marine > Intertidal... | reverse complement strand
TCGTTTCGACATGAATAAGTCCTGAACTCGGGTTCGGACTAATACTTAAGTCGAGCTCATCCAATTCTACAACACCTATTCCACTGGTGATTACAATCGGTCTACTCTCGGAGCCTGAACAGTTCGCCGCGTTGCTTACCACTAAAGTGACAAAGTAGGTACCTGTTGCCGCATAAGTGTGTTGTGGAGACGGTGTAATGGTGTTGTTACCATCACCGAAGAACCACTGCCAAGAGTTCGGCACTAACGAGGAATCGATGAACTGAACGATCTGACCGGCCTGAGTCGTATCTGGCGCAGAGTAGTTGACATACAATACGTCATTTACGTTGACTGTTTTATAGACGGTATCTACTCCACCAGGATTCGTGGTTACGAGCATAACGGCATAGGTGCCTGGACGTTCAAAAGTGTGCGTCGGGTTAGGATCACCGGAGAAATAGCCATCGTTAAACGCCCAGAAATACTGGGAACCGTTTTGACTTTCATTGATGAATGAAGTAAGTCCGGAACAGTTGTTTTGTACGACGTATTGGAAGTCTGCCACCGGAGCGAAGACTACCTCAGCGCTTAAGCTAAAGAAGGCCGTAGAATCGTTACTGGTAATGGTCATCACTCCCGTTTCCTGGCCACTTGTGGTAGCGGTGAAATCTACATGCAACCACGCACTTGAACCTGGGGTAAGGGTTTTTGAGGTCCATTGTGGTGTGAAATGTGAGTTGTTTGAACTTACTCCGGTAATGGTTAGGTTCTGACAGCCTTCATTCTCGATCAACACACTGTCCGTTACAGTGGCAGTGGAGTACACTTGGCCATAGTTGAGATCTGCTGCGCCTACAGTGATGTCGGGCTGGTTCACAACAGTAAGCTTAATAGGAATGCTGTAAGTAGGTGTGTTCGGGTCGTTCGAGTGGACCAGTACGTACGATGTGTAATCTCCAACGGAGAGGTTGGTTACGTCGACTACGATCGATTTGGTTTCGGTACCGGAAACTGCGACTGTTCCTGATGCTGTGCCGGCGGGTGCTGCCCAAGAGACTGATCTTTTCTGATAGGCATTCACTGTCGCGGATTGACCGTTTGTGGAGTAGTATCCGTAGGAGTACAAGTAGACTTGCAGATAACCTTGGTTGATGATGTTTTGAAGGCGCGTGCCCGTGATTATTTCACGAAGGGTATCGTTGGTATAATTGGTCACGTTATTATCATACAAAGTCTTTACATAACTCCCGTTGGCATACAAATAGAAATAGTTGTTCGACTGGCTGAATTCACCGTTCAAAATGATTTCTAAAAATAAGGTGTCCGAATCTATGATGCCGTTAAAGTAATGATCCACTCGGTTGGAATAATTCGGTGCGCCAAAGACCCAATTTTGGATCGAGGTAGAATCATAAATCTCAGCCACTTCCACGGAGAAATTAAGGACGCCATCCCCCGTATTTTCGATGGTGTAATCTGCCGTATCTGTTCCCACACATTTATTGACCGTCAAGGCAATGGTATCTGGAGACGCTGAGACGATAGGCGCACCGATGATCGATGCAGTCAAACATTTCGAAACCGTATCCGTGGTGGTGTACAAGAACAGGGTGTCGTTTACCGTGGCCACTGAGGCATGAGTAAGTGCTACGGAGATGTATGCGGTATCGGAAGGACCAATTTTAATCGTGTCTAACTGTCCTGAAGAAAAAGACGATCCACCGGTCGCCGAGTTCAGCACAAAGAGCGAGTCACACCCCGTGTTGTAAAGGGCGATGTCGTTTGACACCGTGAACTGCTGGAACACGTCACCGAAATCTTGACAACCTTGATCTAGCGTCAGTTCTCCCTCTCCAAGTACCGTGAATTCGACTGGAATAGAAAGGGTCGGACGGAGCGGGTCGTTGGTAATGACTTGGATGCTTTTGTTGTAAACGCCAGCCACCAAAGAATCAGAATACGCCATTCCCGTAATGGTGGTCGTATCACCTCCTGAGGTAGTTCCCGACAGTATGGAAGTCTTGAGCCAATTCAGATCATCAGGCTTTTCGTCCAATGATTTGTCCAAGATATTGGTGAAGATTTGTTCAAACTGTGGACTAGAGGTTAAAAACGAATAACCGATGTACAACACTTCCCCGTCGCCGCGATCTGCGCGAACGAACGTTTGATACGAACTGGAGTAGTACACATGGTAGTTGTACGGCGAAGAGTAGAACCGAACGGCATAGGTGGTCGAAGGTGCCACGAAGCTGTTCAATGGAACTTGGTCCAAATACCCATTCGATTGCCAGCTGTAGAAGTTCTGGTTGTATCCCGTATAGTTTCCTTGGTAGTAGGCGCCGATCCAATTCATGGCCAGAACACGTCCTACATATGGGGATCCCATAACGACCATTTTTCCACCGTCTTCCACGAAGTCTTCGAAGTCCGATTGGTAGTTGGTATACGCCGTTTGTACTGAATTTGCAGTCACCGGTGCGAAAATCACAACATCTGCCCAATCCAATTGGTTAACACCATCCGTTATAGAATTAGCCTCGCGAACGGTAACGCCCGAGTGCTCATTCAGGAACAATTTTAGATTCGTCACTAAGACGGGGAACGCATGTTTTTTCATCACCAACACGTTCAGTGATTTACCCAGATTCAAAGACCAGTCTAAACTCGTAGAATCCATAGCATTTCCGAGGGTGAAACTAAATGCAACGCTATCACCACAACCTTGAGTAGTCAGGGAGATTTGTGAATCATCTACCCAAGCCTCTGGTGCATCTACAACGTACCCTGAAACACAAATAGGCCAAGTCGTATCGGAAGTAGCGACAAAGAGTGTATCCTGGATAATGCCCGTTGTTGATCTTGAGAAACGCATGGATAATGAACTTGAGTCGTACACAAAGATTTTAGCATCACTTGCGCTCAAGGTCCAATTCGTAGAACTGCTGGTGAAGGAAGAAATCGTCAAGCTGTCGCAACCTATGTTTGTTAGAAGGAGGCTGTCACTATATATTTCCCCTGCCACGAGTGTATCTAAGCTGAGACAGCCCATCTGATCGATGAATGTTTCAGAACTACCTGCGAGGTCTAGATTGATGGTGAGTTCCACAACGCTGTCTACTGGGTCATCCGAGGTAATTAACCCCAAGAATTCGTAAGATCCCGTTTGAAGACTATCGGTCGTTAGTACTACATAGACCTGCTGAGAATCTCCTACTGCAACTATTCCTGAGACTGGACTTGCGGTGAGGTTATCGAAGATTCCTCCATTAATTTGTAGGTTGTCTAAAAGCATATGGTCTTGAACCGAACTCGAGTAGTACAACTGCTTGAATCTTATGCGCGTGTTCGGTGTTTTCGCATCGTCTGGAAGGGTGATACTCACTGCCGTTTGTAGCGAATACGTGTGCGTGTAGTTAAGATTCGTCCAGGTCACCCCATCAGTGCTGTAGTCGGTGTAAATCCCCTCCCAAGACGAGGCATAATTACATAAGCTTTGGCCGAGGTCGAATTCGATCGTAGTTGCACTCGATAAATTCAGTGGTTTGGTGGTTGCCTCTCTTTGGCTGGCACCGTAGAACAACAAACTTTGACTGCCACTGATCTGACCACAGGACCCTCCTATGTTTGCGCCTGAGCCGAAGGTGTCCCAAATTTTCGTGTTCATGGACGTACCTTCAAAATCGTCGAAAAGGCTCAAATTCTTTTGCTTAAATTCCCAATTCAAGCTGTCTTGACCGTCATTGTATACCCAGAATGGAACCATAATGGTGTCATAACAACCCGTACGTGCTATTGAAATTTCGGTGGAATCAAAAGCAATACTAGTGGCATCATAAACGGTGGCAGTGATGTACACGGTGTACATCGAATCGACTACATAAATATCCACAGGTACCGTGAGGGACCCCGCTGTGGTTGGATTGATTTCGAAGTGAAGCGTTGAAGTGTCGTAGGAGGCTACATCTGCTAATTGGCCAATGAAGCTCGAATAGGTTGAAGAGATGGAATCTACATCGATCAGCTTACACCCCGGGTTGGTGATCCATAAGGAATCTTGGTGCCATTGCCCGGTCGGGATATTGCCGACATTCAGCGTGTCTTCTACCGGAGCAAATGTATAATCCCCAGTGATCGTGACTTCGACTTCCAAGGTATCTCCGTTTATGGTGGTGTCGTTCGAGCTTACCGCAAGGAAGGAGTAATAAGTACCTGCGGAAAGGCCTGTCGCATCATAACTCAAACTCATCGTCGCGCTGTTACCGCCCAAAATAGTGGTCGCCGTCGGGCTGATCGTGAGATTACTATTTGCCGGACCATCTCCGATCTGAATGTCATCAATCAAGGCAACATCCGAGGAATAGTCGTTCACCAACCGAAGGTGCGAAACGTAATCTGCCGACGTGTTTGAAGTAGGATTTAAGAAACTGTATTTGTTGTAGAAAGTACCGTCGATAAACAGGTCGAAAGTTTCAGCATTCCAGTCGATATTTTTGTATTCGATGTGTACCCAAGAGCCCGATGTTTTCGTGACGTAGTCGAATCCTACTGATCCGTTTAGCATCTTTCTTCGGATCCCGATTTGCCCGGTTCCGTACCAAAACGTATACCCCAAAACGCTCGGAGTGGAAGTATTGCCTGAGGACATTTGGAATTTACCTGCGCGCCAACCCGATGAAGTCGCCTTGGTTCGATAACTGAAGTAGGTCGGTTGAAATCCTGGCCCTGATTTATCCAGCGGAATTTCCAAGACATTGGAAGAACCGGCGTTAGAATACTGCAAAGAATGGCTGCCTTGGGCGGCATCGGTTACACGAGAAAAGGACGCTGTACCCGATTGCATGGAAGCTCCTTCAAGGGAATTGTCAAAAGTGATGCGCTCTACGCCGGAGGTATCAAAGGTTTGAAAGTCTGCCGTAAATACGCCTGCGTTACTGCCGTTTGACAGCGTCCAATATTCCGTAGCGATCGTGCCACAAGCAAGCGACATGGTAATAGGATCGGTGTAGGGTTGTAGGCTCGGCGCTGAAGCAATGGTGATCGTTTTAGTCACTGTATCGCTCGAGGCACAGTTAGTTGCGATCAGTGTAACGGTGTTCGACCCTGCACTGGTAAACGCGTGCGAAGGATGCTCGAGAGTCGAGGTTGTTCCATCCCCGAAGTCCCACAAGTAGCTGCCTCCATTTGAGGTGGTATTTAAAAATTGGATCGGGGTGTTGTAATTCTGTGTAGTCGTAGTTTGCGAGAAATTTGCGGAAGGTGCCACGGTGTCTGTAGAACTCCAAGACGCTAAAAATCCCGCTGCGTTCCCAAAATAATTGGAATAAAAACGAACCGTTATTGCTCCATTGGTCGATACAATGGCATTTCCGCTGTTCGGCAAAGATGTACCGGTGTAAAAACCGACATACGTACTTGAGGTACCTTCTCCGTCCCAGATTTGCACATAATCTGAACTGTGGTACATGTCAAACGAGGAAAACGTTAAGCTCACCTCCCCTGTCGGTGGCTTGATGATGTAGTACCCGTTGTTGTAGGTGGTGTAGTTTCCGTTGAATCCGCCGGCATCAACGAGAAAACCAGAACATGCCTCGGCAGTATCCGTAGTCCCGTTAGTGGGCATGGTGTATATGGTCTGTGCGGAAAGTCCCCAGCTTAACACACTGATTAACAGAGTAAAATACTTTTTCATGCAGCTATCTTGTAAAACGTGAAAATACGACATTTCTCTATTCAAGAACCATGAATGAGTCAACGCGCACATAGCTGCGTAAAACTGATCCAACCAAGCTCCGAATAACTCTTGTGGTGTATTAGTACGAGGTGTTGGATTGGACCTTATTTTTGCACTATAAATCCAATTTTGGAAACCATGATTGAAACGGATCTCCTTATTATCGGCGCAGGGCCTACCGGATTATTTACTGTCTTTGAGGCGGGGTTGTTAAAGATGAAATGCCATTTGATTGATTCGCTTCCACAACCTGGTGGCCAATTGGCTGAGATTTATCCTAAAAAACCAATTTATGACATCCCCGGCTACCCTGTTGTTATGGCTGGAGAATTGGTCGATAATCTCATGGAACAAATCGCACCATTCAATCCCGGGTTTACCCTAGGAGAAAGCGCTGCGACCATCGAAAAACGCGATGATGGGAAGTTCATTGTGACTACAGATAAAGGAACAAAGCACCTCGCACCATCCGTAGCCATTGCTGGCGGCCTTGGTGTCTTTACACCTCGCAAACCTCCTATCGAAGGCTTATTTGCCTATGAAAATAAGGGTGTCGATTACATCATCAAAGATCCTGAGAAATTCAGAGACCAGCGAGTAGTGATAAGTGGCGGTGGCGATTCAGCCTTAGACTGGACTATATTCTTAGCCGATATCGCTAAAGAAGTGGCCTTGGTGCACCGAAGAAGCTCATTTAGAGGACATCTGGACAGCGTAGACAAAGTTCATGCACTTGCTGAAGCTGGGAAAGTAAAACTGATTACCAATGCCGAGGTCAAAGATGTTGGCGGCGAGGGGCATGTGGAGCGCGTTCAGATAAAAAGTAAAGAGCACGGCGAGCTATCGATAGACTGCGACTACTGGCTCCCGTTGTTTGGTCTAACACCTACCCTTGGCCCGATAGCCGATTGGGGACTGGAGATTGAAAAAAATTCAATCGTTGTGGACAATGCTACAGACTATCGTACCAACATTGAAGGAATCTATGCGATCGGCGATGTGAATACATATCCGGGCAAGTTAAAATTGATTCTATGTGGATTTCATGAAGCCACAATCATGGTTCAAAGTGCCTTTAAACGTGCCTTTCCTGATAAAAAGCTATCCTTTAAATATACCACTGTCATGGGTGGCGTAGGTTCATTAGAATAATCTGATCGCAATGACTCCAGACATTACTATTACCGTGATTGACCGTGAAGGCACAGCTCATGAGCTGGTGGCTCCCACAGACATGAATATGAATCTCATGGAAGTGTGTAAGTCCTATGAGCTACCTGTGAAAGGGACCTGCGGCGGTATGGCCATGTGCGCATCATGCCATTGTTACATAGAAAGTGATCACGAGCTAAAGGAAGCGACAGACGATGAAGAAGATATGCTAGACCAAGCATTTTTTGTCGAGGATAACTCTCGTTTGGGCTGTCAAATCTTCATGCAACCCGAACTTGAAGGCTTAACAGTTACCCTTGCGCCAGAAAGCGACTAAGCTTTAGTTCACTCAATAGGAATAGAATTCTTACTCGCTTGACTATATTAGCGGGTACAGAAATTTATTCCATGAAAAAAATCCTATCTACCCTGCTGGTGCTGGCATTTTCATTTGCCGCATTAGCACAGCAAAGCATCGATCTTGGTGCTTTATGGCAGCGCTATGAATTCTATGCTGGTGGCATAAGTGGCCTCCGCTCGATGAATGACGGCGGCCATTACACTGCACAAGAAAATGACAATATCGAGAAATACAGCTATACCTCTGGGGAAAAAGTAGCTACACTATGGAGCACTAGCGCACACAAAGAAGTAGGTCCTTTTGGAGATTACAGTTTAAATGCTGATGAAAAGATGGCGCTCCTTGAAACAGAAACTGAATCAATTTACCGCTACAGTTCAAGGTCCATTGTATGGATTGCTGATTTAGAAGCAGGTAGCGCAAAGAAATTACGTGAAGAGAAAGTTCGCTATGCGACGTTCTCCCCAAACGGCGCTTATGTTGCTTATGTGTTCGGCAACGATTTATACAGCTATGATATCGAAAATGACAGCCACATTCGTATCACTGAGGATGGAGCGTTCAATTCGATTATAAATGGAGCCACTGATTGGGTATATGAGGAAGAATTCGCCCTTGTTCGTGCCTTTTGGTGGTCGCCTGACTCAAGATATATCGGTTTCTTAAGATTCGACGAGAGCAATGTACGAAGCTTTAACATGGACATTTATGGAAATGAATTGTACCCAAATCCTTACACGTTCAAATACCCTAAGGCTGGAGAAGCGAATAGTGTAGTGACTGCACATGTATGGGATAGTGAGAGCGGCGCAACGAAGCGCGTTTTAGAAAAGGCGAGCTACGAGTATTTGCCTCGTTCCACTTGGTCGGACGATCGTACTTGGGTATTGTCTTCAATGAATAGACTGCAAAATGATCTAAAACTGTATGCAGTTGATGCTCCATCGGGGGAAGAAGGTATTATTTACCATGAAACCGACGAGAAGTACCTCGAGATCAGCGATGAATTGCACTTTTTAAACGATGGCAGTTTTATTATGCTCAGTGATCGTGACGGTTGGAACCATTTATACCACCTCAATAAGGAAGGCGAAATCAAAAGACAAATCACAAAAGGTGCGTTCAATGTGACCAAATTCTATGGCATCGATAGTAAAAAACGTTTGTTCTTCCAGAGCACAGAGCGTGCTGCTACCGAGCGCAATATTTACAGCATTGGACTAAATGGACGAGGAAAGAAACCTATAGCGACTCTACAAGGAACACACAACGCTACTTTCACCAAGGACATGAGTTTATTCATAGATACTTACAGTGCCGAAGGTGTTCCGACCACTGTTACCCTGCGCGATTCAAAAGGAACAGAAGTTCGAGTATTGAAAACGAATGAGCGCGCTGAAAAAGCACTTGAGAAGTATACCTATTCGCCCAAAGAATTCTTCCAAGTAGAAACTCCTAGCGGTGGAGCATTGAATGCATGGATGATCAAACCTGTTGATTTTGACGAAAGTAAGACCTACCCTATGTTCATGTTTGTTTACGGAGGGCCAGGTCGTCAAACTGTAGAAAATAGCTACGACGCATTTAACGGAATGTGGTTCCAGATGCTTGCAAATGAGCACGACATGATTATTGTTAGTGTCGATAATCATGGAACCGACGGCCGTAGCGAAGCGTTTAAAAAGTCGACCTACGGACAAATGGGTAAGCTAGAGACTCAAGATCAAACTGAAGCTGCTTTAGAATTGGCTAAACGCCCGTATATCGATGGTGAGCGCATTGGAATTTTTGGCTGGAGTTATGGAGGTTACATGGCGTCCAATTGTTTATTCCAATCGCCGGAAGTGTTTAAGATGGCCATTGCAGTGGCTCCAGTGACCAATTGGCGCTTTTATGACAACATCTACACCGAGCGTTATATGGGACTCCCTGCAGACAATGGAGATGGTTATGATGCGGACAGCCCACTTTCACACATAGAAGGACTAGAAGGAAAGTATCTACTCATCCACGGAACAGGAGATGACAATGTACACGTACAGAATTCCATGCGTATGGTTGAAGCGCTCATTCAAGCAGATAAAGACTTTGAATGGTTCGCTTACCCAGATCGCAACCATGGCATTTACGGCGGCAATACGCGCATGCACCTCTACCGAATGATGACGCGATTTATCGGTGAAAACCTTTAAGGGCCTCCGTTCCGAGAACTTCGATAATTAATGTATACTTGCTAAACACAAAAACACACTACTAATATGAGTGATCAATCGATGAAGCACCCACCTGCGTTGTGGACGCTTTTTATGTCTGAAATGTGGGAGCGATTCTGTTACTACGGAATGCGTACACTTCTTACACTATTCCTTGTCAAGTCCCTTTTAAAAGGTGATGCAGAAGCTTCTCTAATCTATGGAGCCTACACAGCACTCGTCTATGCCGCTCCTGTTTTAGGAGGCCGTATGGCTGATAAATTCTTAGGTTACCGCTACGCGATTATCCTTGGTGCCATTTTAATGGCGATTGGTGAATTCCTAATGGTTGCTGGTACTGACTTGCTCGGTTTTGACGCGGGGATGCGTGAAAGCTTAATGTTGATCGGTATGGGTGGACTCATCGTAGGTAATGGATACTTCAAGGCCAATATCTCAACGATCGTCGGAAAGCTCTACAACGACAATGACCCTCGTCGTGATTCAGGTTTTACCATTTTCTACATCGGAATTAATGTAGGGGCACTTTTGGCTACTACGGTAGTTGCATTCGTAGGTGAGACGTACGGATTCGAATACGGCTTTGGTCTAGCAGGTCTAGGTATGATGCTTGGTCTCTTTATTTTCTGGGGTGGACGCGAAAAGTATGGACATGTTCCCAACATTGCCATCACAGAAGAAGGTCATAAGAAAGGATTTGCTGGTTTAAAGAATTATGTGGCCATCACGATTGGTTCTTTGCTCCTTATCCCGTTGAGCTACGTGTTGATTTCTCAAAATCAAATTCTTCAGTACTTACTGATCGCTATCTTCATTTATGTGGCTTACCAGCTCATCACTGCAGGTATCAAGGAAGGTCCAGTATGGAGAGACCGTATGATTGCACTTGTCATCATGATGGTAATCAATGTTGTCTTCTGGGCATGTTTCGAGCAAGCAGGTACGTCTTTGACATTATTTGCTGATCGTAACGTAAACCGTGAAATCTTCGGATGGATGATGCCTGCATCGATGACGCAGTTCTTCAACCCATTCTTCATTGTTACTTTCGGATCGATCTTCTCTTGGATGTGGATCAAACTGAGTAAAATAGGCAAGAACCCTTCTATTCCAATGAAGTTTAGTTACGGTATTCTACAACTAGGTGCTGGTTTCTTGGTAACACTGGTAGGTTTGATGTTTGTAAATGACGCACACCAAGTTCCTTTACTTACGCTTGTATTCCTCTACATGTTGCATACTACAGGTGAGCTTTTCGTCAGCCCTATCGGATTGTCGATGGTAACGAAATTGGCTCCTAAAAGTATTGCCGGAACTGCGATGGGTGGATGGTTCCTCTCTTTTGCAATGGCAAACTATTTGGCAGGTGCTATTGCAGCGCTTTCAGGTGCAGAGGAAGGTGCAGATAAGCTATCTGTTGCGGAAGGACTAGACAAATACATCGAGACATTCTCTACGATTGGTTACGTTCTAGTTGGTTTTGCAATCTTACTTGCGTTGCTCCGCAAACCAATTAACAAACTGATGCACGGCGTCGAATAATATTCGGCAACCACGATAAAGATGAAGCCCCGTACTTTTAATAGTGCGGGGTTTCTTATTTTTAGACCATGAAGAAGCTACTAATACTTATTGCACTTTTTAGCACCACCTTGGCAGGGGCTCAAGAGAAAATCCAATGGATGACTATTGAACAAGCCTATGCACTAAGCATGACTGAGGAATCTCCTAAAAAGATTTTTATCGATGTCTATACCGACTGGTGCGGCTGGTGTAAGCGTATGGATGCCGCCACTTTTCAGAAACCAGAGGTCGCTAAATACATGAACGAACATTTTTACAATGTGAAATTCGACGCTGAGCAGAAAGAAGACATCACTATCCTTGGCAATACGTTTAAATTCGTTGCACAAGGACGCCGTGGTTATCATGAATTGGCCGCAGCATTGTTGAACGGTAAGATGTCCTACCCTACGGTCGTCTTTATGAATGGTAAATTTGAAATGCTTTCTCCTGTTCCAGGATATCAGGAACCGGTCCAATTTTTAAAAGTCGCCACCTTCTTCGGAGATGACATCTACCGAGATAAGAAGTGGGAAGAATATACTGCTGAATAACATCAAAAAACCCGGCCATTACGCCGGGTTTTCTTTTAGAATTTGAAGTCGTAACCTTTTAAGGTCAACTTGTCATATTTCGATTGATTGAACTGGTACAATCGGCTTGGCTTCTTATTCCCAGGCGCCTCAAAAACAGTCTCCTCCGTATCGATGAGCAGCTCGCTTCGCATAAATTTCTTTCTAAAATTACGCTTGTCCAGCTCCTTGCCCAAACACTGCTCGTAGAGTGCGTGGATATTGTTGAACGTAAACTTAGCAGGCAGTAATACAAACCCGATAGGACGACGCTTCACGCGACGCTTAAGACGCTCATAGGCCATTTCATAAATTTCATTGTGATCGAAAATCATCTCAGGTTCTTCACCATAAGCAACCCACTTGTACCCTGGAATTTCAACGTTTTTAACTCTGTCCCAATTCACAAGCGCATAATATGCGATGTTCACCACACGCCCCATCGGATTTCTATAAACTCGAGCAAAAGCATTTAGCTGCTCTAGATATAGATCGTCCAATTTAAGCAGTCTTGTCATCAAGCGTTTAGAAACATCTTCAACACTCTCATTTGCACGAACCCAGTTTGAAGGAAGCATCGGCGCGCCTTTGTACGGCTCCTCCGATTTCTCACCGATCAATGAAAATAACTTCTCGCCATCAAAGGCGAACACTACTACAGAGGTACCTAATGCGACATCAAATTTTATAGCCATGGGGAATTTCTTTGCACATAAATAAACAATAAACGTACCAACCGGGACTTTGTTCAGAATTAAATTATCAATAAATACAGGTTACCCCTGTTATTAAATGTACCCGTGTGCCAACTTCAATGGAAATACACGCTCAGCGCTATTCGTGGCTTTCGAAGAGAAAGAATTCTTCGATGGAGCGGTCGAATAGCTGTGCCATTTTAAACGCCGTAGGTAAACTAGGATCAAATTTCTCCTTTTCTATCGCATTGATGGTTTGACGTGATACTCCTATCACCTCCGCGAGTTGTTCTTGGGTTAGACCTTTTAGCTTTCTTAATTCTCTAACCTTATTTTTCATAAATACCTCTTCCTATTGATAAAGAACGTAATACGTTCGGTTACACCTACAAATAAAACAAGAACTCCGATTTCCGCATCAAAAGAAATAAGATTGGTTTGATCGAGAAGTGAATAGCTCAACCCCACAACTACCGTAAGCCCTAATGTTAATGCTAAGGACTCCAAATGAATCTTACGCTCGAGTTCATCGTAGAAATTGAATAATTTTCTATTCGCTGATATCATTAAAACACCATTCAAGAGATTAATGAAAATGGCCAATGAGGTCAACGCTGTTTGACCGTCCCAAATAAACTTCGGACCAAACGTAGCAAGTGCCATAGTCCCTACCCACGTCCAAGTCCAAAGTGCCAATACTTTCAGATGATGTTGTTGTTCCTTTTTCATTTTGTCAAGTTTATTTGACAAATATAACTATTTCACCCAGAATGTAAAGCTTACTTTACTTTAATTCGCAAGTACCCAGAGCTTTCGAGCATCAGGGGAAAACTCTGGATCCGTGCCTCGGGTTTGCCAGCACCCTAAAGGGATGCTGGCGGACCACACACTTTGGCACGTGGTCCTCAAGGATAAAGCCTCGATCGCTATCGCGATCTGGCTTTTTTTGTACCCCAAAATCCCCTTCGATGCGAGCATCAGGGGAGATTTGGGTTCCGTGCCTCGGGTTTGCCAGCACCCTAAAGGGATACTGGCGGACCACACACTTTGGCACGTGGTCCTCAAGGATAAAGCCTCGATCGCTATCGCGATCTGGCTTTTTTTGTACCCCAAAATCCCCTTCGATGCGAGCATCAGGGGATTTTGGGGTACAAAAAAAGCCGTGAAGCATTCGCTTCACGGCTTTACCCTTGGGTGAAAGATGGGTCTCGAACCCACGACCTCCTGAACCACAATCAGGCGCTCTAACCAACTGAGCTACAATCACCATTGTTGGGGCGGCAAATATATATCTAATCTTGTCTATTGTGCAATAGGTTGTAAGAAAAAATTGATGCCCCGAATAGATTTTTAGAAGATTACCCAAAGTGCCACAACGCAAAGTACTAGTAAGAAGGTGAGTACACGCGTGCTGCTGCTCATCGGAACGACGTTCTCTTTGCTCCAAACAAGAGTTTCATCGTCGTAGGTATCTGCCTTTGGCACGGCAAGACTTACTGCAACAAGGATAACGCTAGATACCACGAAGAGGAATAGAGCAAAGTGCAAGAAATTCATTTGTACGAACCAGTTTAGCGCGGCGGGGTAACTGCCGCTGACTTCTAAAGCAAGGCGGGAAACACCTAAAACTGCGCCTCCTAAGAGCGAGTACTTTGCCCCTGCTGCATTGATCTTCTTGAAGAAGATGCCCAAGAGGAACACTGCTGCGATTGGAGGAGAAATATAGGCCTGGATCGACTGCAATTGTTGGAAGAGGCCTCCCTCGATGGCTTGCATTAATGGAATCCAGGCAATACCTAGGGCAACTAAAACGATGGTGGATAATCGGCCAGCGTTGACTAATTCACGGTCGGTGGCCATTGGACGGTACTTTTTATAGACATCAAAAGTGATCAAGGTCGACGTAGAATTAAATACAGAGCTCAATGAGGACATTAATGCAGCTAGAAGTCCAGCAACTACAAGACCTTTTAACCCGGTTGGGAGCACTGCCTTTACCATAAGCGGCAAAGCGGCATCGTACTGGTTTGATCCATCGAGGTTAGTCGCAAAAGAGAGCACCTCAGGATTGTTCTGGGCTAAAGCAAAAGCAACTACGCCGGGAAGCATGAAGATAAATAACGGAAGGAGCTTCATGTAACCGCCGAACAATGCGCCTTTACGAGCTGTGTCGATATCTTTGGCGGCGAGGACACGTTGTACTATGAATTGGTCAGTACACCAATACCAAACTCCGAGGATAGGTGCACCAAACATTATTCCAGTCCATGGATAATTTGTATCACTCATAGGTCGCCATAATGACCAATGTTCAGGAGTCGTGTTCTCAATAAGTACTTCTACCCCGCCCAATTCTCTTAGTCCAAAAACGGTGAGAATGATGGAGCCTCCGACCAACACAAACATTTGCATTAAGTCGGTGTAAACCACAGCCTTAAAACCACCGAATACCGTGTAAATCCCCGTAGCTACAACAATGAATATTGCACCAGTCCAAAAATCTATACCAAGAAGTGCAGTGAATACAATCGCTCCCGCGAAGATGGTTACGGAGATTTTTGTGAGTACGTAGGCTACAATACTGACATAGCTCAAATAACTACGGGCCCAACCGTTGTAGCGTTTCTCCAAAAATTCTGGCATGGTAAACACCCCAGAACGCAGATAAAAAGGTACGAAGACCCATCCTAGGACGATGAGGATGAGGGAGGCTAAAAGTTCAAACTGGCCAGCTACCAATTCTCCTGAAGCACCTTGGCCTGCTAGACCGACCAAGTGCTCGGAACCGATATTGGATGCGAATAGTGAAGCACCGATAACAAACCATCCTAGGTTTCTTCCACCAAGGAAGTAATCAGCTGCTTCGCCTTCTTTACTCTTACTACGACCGCTAAAAAAGGCAATCACAAAAACGGCAACGAAATACAAGCCGACTACGATAAAATCAGTGGTTTCTAACATGGGTTCTTAGGATTAAGGTCCCTAAAGTAGTGTACTTAGTACAATTACTCTAATCGGGCTGAAAAAATGTTTCGCAGAAATCTCATGCCGTTCCATCGCATTAGCTAATTTTAGCTCTGAACTGTATTGTGACCCCCTACTACTCAATGAATCGAACAATTCCGAACGTTCTCCACGTGGCTAAATGGTATCCGAACCCCAAGGACATCCAGAATGGCATATTTGTAAAAAAACAGATCGATGCTATTCCAGTAAATCACTTTACGCTGGCCTATGTAAACGAACACTTCCCACCTATTGAGGAAGAACATTTAAAAATCTTGGGCGCGAAGAAGATGGGCTGGGCAGTAAAATTGGCCAGTTTTATAGCGGCACTTTCATCCGGAAAATTCAATATCGTTCATTTTCATTGCTTCACACCAGACCTACTTCCTATGGCGATATATGCGAAGAAAAAAGGTCTCAAAGTAGCTTACACGGAGCATTGGTCTGGATATTTACCACAGAATTTAGGGAAGCTGTCACCGCTAAAGAATTGGGCCACACGCCAATTCTTGAAACGTATCCATATCGCTTTTCCAATCAGCCCGTTGCTTCAAACCGGCCTGAAAAAGCTCAACCCTTCGTTGCACACGCAGCTCGTCCCAAACATTGTATCCAACGCTACCTATTCTGACCACTACAGTGCGGGAACAACAGCTGTTAAATTTGTCATGGTAGCCGATGTCGTATTCGATATCAAAAGGCAAGACCTTGTCTTAAGCATCTTTCAAAAATTACCAAGAATGCGCGCAGAGCTTCACTTTATTGGTGGAGGCCCAGACTTGGAACGGCTAAAAAGCATGTCCTCGCGACTGCCAAACATTTACGTTCATGGCCGTAAAAGCAACGAGGAGGTCTTGCAAATGCTTCCCGAGTTTAATGCACACATACTATATAGTGCCTATGAAAGTTTCGGTATTACCACGTTTGAAGCACGAAAAGCTGGACTCTGGGCATTAACACGACCAGAGTTTGGAGGTAGTCATTGGGCTGACGAGCAGTGTTTGATGATTAACAATGATGATGAGCTATTTGAAACTCTTACCAAGCTTTTGCACGGCAAGCGACCTGCCCCGAATTCATTTAAAGAACTGAGCGCTCCATGGATAGGTGGGGAAATAAACAGTTATTACAATGAACTCTTAAGCTAAAAATTTCATTATATATTTACTTCGCACAAAAACTCTCACTTATGAAAAAACTATTACTAGCTGCCTTCGGGCTTAGCGTATTAGGAGCGACAGCACAAGAGGTCCGTCAGGATCTTGGTCGTAATGCGCAAACAATGATTGATGGACAATCATCCGCAATTCCTTACAACACGACATACAACAAGCAGAATTCTGCCATAATGATCGGTACAGCACCCAACGTTTATGGTGCTGGTTTCGGTCCAAAGAATAACCTTGTTGCGAATGAAGAACTGAACACGATTGCCTTTATTCACCGTTCTGACTTTAACTCAAATGGCGATAACGGTTCTGGTGCTTTGCGTTTTGACTACTCGACCGATGGAGGTGCTACATGGACCAATAATGCCGGTCCTGCTTGGAACCCAAACATTAGTGGTAACGTTTACCCTGGAATGGCACGCTACCCGCACATTGGTATTTTGAACGACGCAGGTAACGCCAACCCACTTAATGCCTCTATCACCGTATGGGCGCCTACCCTTGCAGGTACGAACGCTGCTTCATGGGGTGGTGCTTTAGTTGGGACCCACAAAATGGACAACACCGTAACAAATATGGCTGTTGATACTACAGGTGGTCACCTCACCTTAGATGAGTCATACACTTCGGGCAGCAAATTTTGGGGGATCAGCATGGATCAACCGAACTACGATGTTGAAGAGTATACAGATACTGCAATCATTTGGATTGGTGATATGGATTTCTCAACAGATACTATGGCATTGACTGAGGTTAAAGCTTACCTGCCTGTTACAGAAGATTCTGTGAATGGTAAAATCGTAGGTGACGCTCGTATCAAATTTGCTGATGATAACCTAAACGGATACCTCTCAATAGAAGGTTACAATGATGGTATTGCTTCCGCACCGGTTATTCACCCATTCCTCATGAAGACTACCGATGGTGGACAGACTTGGGGTTCAGTTATGGGACCTAACCTTGATGAACTCGTAGATAATCAAAGTGGCGATAGCCTTATGACAGTCTTTGATTTTATCACTGGTGGATGGGATATTGGCCATTTGACTTCTTCAACTCGTGGACACGATTTAGCGATCGACGTAAACGGTAATCCACACATGTTCGTTCATGTATTCCCTGGCACGAACACTACACCTACGGGTGGTACTACCGCCGGAGACTTTACCTTCTTCCCAGGCGTTAACTTACTCGTAGACATCTTCACAACTGATGGTGGTTTAACTTGGGAGTGTAACATCATTTCTCAAGTATTCACTTGGGATTATGAATTCGGAATACCAGGTAGCGGTGTAACTGAAGCTAATCGTCCTCACATTTCAATGAATACTGATCGCGATATGATGTTCTTCTCTTGGTTCGAGTCAGATACATCATTTGTATCGGGCGTTGAAAATAACTTCCCAGATTGGAGAGTTCAAGGATACAATGTCTTGGGTGACTCATTAGAAGGTCCTCAAACAGTTATGGGTACTTTCGGAGATGCAACTTGGGGTAACGTAGCCGATTTAGCATTTGACAATGGCGATGGAACGCACCAGCTTCACATGACCTATTCTCCTATTGAGGATTTCGGTACGTTTGATGTTCTTAACCCGATCGATTTTTACTACTTAGGACAACCTTACCCGCGCAACATCGGTGTTGAGGAAATCGCTGAAGCAGGTTTTTCAGTAAGCCAAAACTTCCCGAACCCTACTAGCGGTATCACGCGTTTGGCAATCGAGAACGTTGAACCAGCGAACTACCAGCTTACCATTGTAGACATCACAGGTAGAGTGATGGAGAACACCGACTTAGGCATGCTAGATGCTGGCCGTCACGTTCATACGGTTGACGCTACAAACTACGCAGCTGGGGTGTACTTCTACACCGTACGTTCTGCAGGACACAAAGTAACTAAGAAGTTGATCGTAGAGTAATCTGTACCTCATCTTAGAAAAACAAAAACCCCGGTTAGGTCTTGCCTAGCCGGGGTTTTCTTTTGTCTAACGATTTTCAGATCTCCTTAATATTCTAAAAGGTATTGAATCTCATTGTCCAATTTCGAAGATGCTAAATACCCTTGTTCTAGTTCTGCGGAGAACGGTACCGGAGTTGCATCAGATGCAACCAAGCGTACAGGCCCATCTAAATACTCGAAGCAATCAGACACAATCAGGCTACTGATATGTTCGCCAAACCCGCCAACAGCAATGTCTTCTTGCAGGATTAACACCTTACCTGTTTTCGCTATACTTTGTTTAATTGCATGGATATCTAGTGGAACAAGCGTTCTAAGGTTGATACACTCGACCTTCCCGTGAAGGTTTAATCTATCTATCGCATCGAGCGCCCAATGCACTCCCATCCCGTAAGTCACTACAGTCAATTCCGTGCCATCACATTCCGTTTTAGCCTTACCCAACGGCAGTGCCGTCACCCCCTGCTGAACGTTCTCTTTCAAGGTTCTGTACAAGGCTTTATGCTCAAAAAACATGACCGGATTCGGATCGGCCAAACTTTGCAGGAGTAATGCTTTCGCCTCAGACGGCCATGCTGGATAGACCACCTTTAAGCCTGGAACGTGGGTAAACCATGCCTCTGTACTTTGGCTATGATAAGGTCCCGCAGCTACACCAGCACCAGTAGGCATCCGGATGACTACATCTACAGATTGTCCCCAACGCCAATGCAGTTTTGCAAGATTATTTACAATCTGATTAAAGCCTGTGGTGACAAAATCGGAAAACTGCATTTCCATCATCGCCTTTCCTCCAGCGATAGCGTATCCCAAAGAGGCCCCTACAATAGCACTTTCGCAAAGTGGTGTATTTCGAACGCGCTGGCTACCGTACGATGCTAGCATGCCATCTGTGGCCTTAAACACACCACCGTAAGCACCGATATCTTGTCCCATCAAAACCAACTCTGGCCATAATTTCATCGCCTCGTTTAAACCATCATGAATGGCGTCAATGAGGCGCATTTCAATCGAACCGGTTCCTCTATGCTCAAGCTCACTGGCAGGAGCAAATAGGTCGGTGAGCAGCTTATTGTGATCGTATGTAGGATCGGTTCCTTCCAAAGCAGTATGGAACGCTTCATCAACCTTCTTTTTACACGCTTCCATGCGCGTGGCCAATTCAGTCTCGTCCAAACCCCATGATGTAAGATCTGCCTGAATCCTAGCCATGGGCTCGGTCTTCATGGCTTCTTGAATCATACCTTCAGGATAATATTTCGTACCACTCGCCTCTTCGTGCCCCCTAATTCTAAATGTTC
>Ga0209137_1001804_pt1 | contig 19716 bp, 20 predicted proteins | sample SaaInl5LU_22_DNA_FD_184642 | JGI IMG/M metagenome (GOLD analysis project Ga0209137, IMG submission 184642) | Marine microbial communities from expanding oxygen minimum zones in the Saanich Inlet - ESP_105LU_22_DNA (SPAdes) (version 2) | ecosystem: Environmental > Aquatic > Marine > Intertidal... | reverse complement strand
TACATATGATGAGGACATGGGTCGATATGGAGATAAATTTGGGTAATCGTATGAATGTATTTTGGTTCCGTTCATATTTTGCACGTTTTTGTACAAAAATACGTCGGGTAAAAGCATCATTGTATCGTCATGATTACCACGATACCACATAGGTCCCCATGTGCTTACGGTTTTTTCTAAATAGGCCCAGAAATTGACATCCCATGTAAGGACATATTGACTTTTTTCTAAAAATGGGAGAAAATAAAGACAATACATTTCGTACATTTCTTGGATCGCAGTCTTGGATCCAAAGAAAAATGATCCACAAAACCGCCAATTTACATTATTAACAAACGTTTGCGATTCAACATCATCGGGTGAATCCCAACATCCCGGAATATATATCCGGGTTTCATGATCAACAAACAAGGTTTGAACCGAATCACATGAAATCAATGACTGTAAATAGGGGATTGTATTATCATTACGTATTAATTCCGCCAATACATGTACATCCAAGTACGCTAAATGAGTACAAAAAATTCGATTTAATGTATCATGACAGCAAAAAATCTTTTGATGTGTGTACCATAAATAATCGATTGTGTCTTTTTCATGATTTCTTTCTTCTGGTAATTTCAATTGTTCATGAGAATACCACGGTAATGTATGAATCGGAGGCAATATATTTAATGTGATATTTTTATTGTTTCCTAGTATCCTTTGTGTATTTGTTAAATGATTATCAGGTACATATAAAGAAACAGAAAATGGGAATTCTTTCCATTTCTCTAAATGAGACTCATCATAGTGAAATAATATTGAAATGAATTGTACATGTTGTCTAGAATTTTTTGTCATCTACAGTATTATGATTTGTACAATAATTTTTGTATTATTTCGTTTATTTTTCCACCATTTTTACTGTTTAAATTCTTTTTAGATGAAACAAATTAAATATAACAAATAAAACAGATTATCATAATTATAGATACAAGGTAGTATAATTATATTATTAGTATGGCTATTACATTAGTTACTGCCTATGTTAATTATTACCGTACTCCAATTGTTAATCATAAGTTTCGACTAAGATCCTTGTACAAAATGTTTTTACTAGGCATACCTCTAGTTGTTTTTGTATCACCAGATTGTGCTAAAGCAGTAGAGGAACTAGTAGAAAAGCAATCTGAGTCTATAAAAAAATATATTCGTTTAATTCCGTTGGCGGGTTCATTTTTCGATACATCTTTCATATATTTAACCGCAACTACAGAAAGTCATGTAAAGCCATTACGGCTACCAAAAGAACGATTCGAACCAAAAGATACTTTTGATTACATGTGCTTTTTAAATACCAAAGTTGAATACATGAAAGAAGTTGTACGTGTAAATCCATTTCAAACCAGTCATTTTGCATGGTGCGATTACGATCTATTTCGTAATTGGGAATGTCCAGATATGTTATATTTTATTCATAATTATGGCTTACCGATATTAAACAACCGTCCTCCATCGGAAACGCATTTAGAAAAAACATGGAATATTCAAGATCAGATCTTTTTCCCCGGTTGTTATCCCGAAGGAAAATATGCAATCAACTATTTATGCAACCAAGTGTGCTGGCGATATTGTGGTAATTTCTTTCTGGGAACAAAAGAATCTATAGTCAAACTACATCAGTTATATTTGTACAACTTTCCTCGTTTTATTGATACTCACAATACGATGATTTGGGATATGAACTTTTGGGCATATTTAGAACAAGAAACCGATTGGTATCCTTATGTATATAATGCAGATCACAGTTCTAAATTAATTGATAATTTCCCTCTGTTCGCGTTTGCAAATAAAACCCGGCCTTACAAATCATTATCATATGATTATCCTACAATAATGCATTATAATCCATCTTCTGGTTCAATGGTAAAGTATAATGACAAATGTATTTTGAATGTACGGTATGTAAATTATTGGTATAAAACTGACGGCCATTGTGTTACAATGGATGACAGTAAAAAAACGGTTACAAAAAATAGAATGTTTTATTTAGATCCAAAAACATATGAAAAAACGTCTAAATCTTTTATTGTAAGTGAAGAATTCATTGGATTACCTAAACCCGATGATGATGAAGAATTCCAAGGAATCGAAGACATTCGTTTATATGTTCATAATAACCAATTGAAGTTTTTAGCTTCTACAGTTAATTACAGTGGTTGTGCAAGTAATCGTATGATATACGGGATTTATTCAGTAGAAGACCATGGTGTGTTTTTGAAAGATACAAAAGTGATGAAAACGAGATTTCCCCAGTACAAAGAGAAAAATTGGATACCTTTTCAGTCCAAACGAGAACCAGATGTTGAATATTTCATTTATTCGTGGTACCCATTTAAAATGGGTGTTATGGAGAATGACTATTTTAAAATCACTCATAGTTATTATAATAGCTTTCCGGTTAATACTATTACTGTACGAGGATCGTCAAATGTATTATATGACAATAATAGTTATGTAGCATTAGTTCATATTAGTGAAGAAAATACTTTACCAAAACGATATTTCCACATGTTAATTTGGCTAGATGAAAAAACATATCGACCAAAACGATATTCAAAGCTTTTTTACTTTGATCAATATGGTCCTGAATTCTGTCTCTCAATTGATGTACAAAATGACAATTATGTTTTCTGGATATCACGTTTTGATCGTGATCCAGTAACCCTTTACTATCCTAAACAATTGTTTCATTAAAAGAGTTTCTAAAATTGAAAAAAAATAAACAATCGAATAGTATAAATAAGTATAACTATATATATCCATATACAGTTCTAAGATCGCATTTTACGAAACAAAGTCAATCGCAAACATAAAACCAGTACCAATACAAATTAATATGTCAAGCTTTACTGAATCAATATCTACTACATTAACACCAATATCTACTACTAACAATACCATTAGTAAATCACCGAGTTTCGGTGAAAATACTGAAAACATTGTCAAAGACGTAGTACCATCCACTTCTCCTGAAGAAATTATCAACAAATTTCGAGAGAACCATCCTAAATCCATTGAAAAAGTAATGGTATTTGATTTAGAAACAACAGGTAAGAGAACCAGTACATCTTATGTTGTACAAATGAGTTATATTATTTACAATGTAAAACAAAAAACATTTGATAAATCTGTCGATCATATTATCAATGTCGGTTCAAGAGTATTCATTCCTCCCGAAACCATTGCAATTCACAAAATCACTCCAGAAATAAGCAAAACACAGGGCATTCCTATGTTGGATGCATTGAAAGAGTTTTACGATGATTATTTATCCGTGGATCTTATCATCTGTCACAATATTAAGTACGACATACCCATGATTCATGTTGAATTACAACGCCATTGGAAAAGTATGGAAAAGAGTCATCCTTATGCTCTTAGCTTGTTTAATCCTACTTTTATGAAAGTACGTGGTATCCAATCCTTATGTACAATGCTAAACACTACCGATATTTGCTGCATTCCCAATAAAAATCCCAAATTTTCCACTTATAAATGGCCTTCATTGATGGAACTGTACAAGACCTTATTTACTGATTCTCCTACTAATCTTCATAACTCCATGATTGATTGTTTGGTTTGTCTTCGATGCTATTTATCGATTTGGTTAAACGATCAAATGACCAATGCAGAATTTGAAACACATTGTAAGCAGGTAGCCTTGCGCTAAAATTTAAAATTTCGAAATCAATAAAAATAGTATTTTTAATCATTAATCATTAATTAAAAATTAAAACAGTACAGTAAAATGTACTTTTTTTCCTAAATCTTTTTTATGGAAAAAATGGGCACTTTTAAAGAATTCGTAAAAAAAGGGACCAAATCATCGTTTTTGTATTCATGGATGTATTTAATACATTGTACTCCTGCTGCAAGTAAAACCCGAGTACAAATAATACACGGATAATGGGTTATATAAGCAGTACAGCCATTACAACTTACACCGCGTTTAGCACAATCGGCGATTGCATTTTGTTCAGCATGTACAGTGGCTTCTTCGTGTTCATTTCGTACAATCGATTGATGAGGACATCCCGGTAAGAAACCATTATAACCTTGACTAATTATGCGATTGTCTTTTACTAATATACATCCTACTTGGAGTCTTTCACAGGGTGATCTTTTCGCAGTTACTTCACAAATTTCGGAAAAATACTCGTCCCATGATAATCGAGACGATGTTGTCATTTTTTTATTTGATAGAAATAACAGTAAAAAAGTGTCTATGTTATTTTTCGGGTTCTGTATATTGTCGTTTTAGTGATGTTTGAGACAAAATAATACTGTCTTCATAATTAGGGACATAAGTAGAAGGAGTATATTGAAATGATCCTATTGGATAATAAACGGGTGTATTTTGCGTTTTTTCTCTCGGTATTGAAAGAACAGAACCATTTTTGTTTTTGATTTTAATAGTATGTACAGGAATATCGTTTTTATTTCGGATTTCTTCTTCAGTATCATGATAATCGGGAAATTGAACCGCATTATAAGTGCCTAATTTTGGATCATTATTTGTATCAGTAGTAAAATATTCGTTCATTTGGCCACTGGTTTCTTTTTTCTCTCGGTTTGTAGTTATCCAGGTCATCACCAACCAAATGGAGAGAAATAGAAAAAAATAAAGCCAGAACTTTTTCATAGTGTATATATATATTCATCTACAAATTTTAAAAACAATATAATAAATAGTAACTGGGTTTTATGACTAGCAAAAGCAACAATAGTAAAACAACTAGTAAAACAACTAGTAAAAGCAATAGTACTGATCCTAAAATAGTAGGACATGGAACATATGGGTGTGTCACCAAACCAATGATACCGTGCTCACATGCGAAAGACGAAACAAAAATAGACAAGAGTAAGCCTACTGTCTCCAAGGTTATGTACAATGAAGACGCTTTAGGAGAACTTAAAGAAATGGAAAAAATTGGGAAAATCGAAGGAATTCAAAAATACATAATCAACGTACCTACACTATGTAGGCCTAAAGATACCGATAAATTTCAAAAAGTCGTAGATAAATGTTCTGGATTAAGCGAACAGTTTTACGTAAATAAATCAAAAGGAGTTAGTGATGATGAATTACGATTATTGCAAATGGAAGACGGTGGTATAAATGTAGAAGACTTTGTCAATAAATTACTAAAACACCAAAGTTATGAAGACAAAGCCATATTCTTTACATCTATATGTAACTTATTTGATGGACTACAATTCTTTCGAGATCATAATATTATGCATTTTGATGTAAAAAACAAGAATATCGTTTATAATGTAAAAACGGGGATCATTAAATTCATTGATTTTGGTTTAGCAACTACTTTTACAAAATTTAAAAAAGAATGTAAAAAGAATCAAAGTGAGTACTCAATAAGTCACCATTATTTTCCATCAGAAACAAGTTGTACGAATTCAGAAGACTATCATAGACAAATCAAATGCTCTCGATATCGTTTAATATACGGAAGAAATTACAATAAATTCCTAAATGATGCGGCTCGTACATTCGATAGTTACGAATTGACTTTCGGATTTAAAGAAATGTTTCAAGCATTGATTAAAACACATAAATATTATTTTAATGATATTAATGTACGTTTTTTTACGGACTGTTTTGTACTAATGAGTAAATATTGTGATAAAAATGTACATAAAAGGGAACACGATTTACAAGTTTTAAAAACGGAATACATTGAACTATTGAAAAAGTATAATTTGTACAGTATCTCCACTCCAACGCCCAGTATGGAAACAATCAAGCTATCGCGTGAATTATCCCATACTGTAATCGAAATGTCAGAATCGCCTAAAGATTCACCCTTGAAGAAAGAGTCGTTAAATAAATCATCATTGAAGAAAGAATCGTCAAATAGATCAAATCGTAAAACCAATAAACGTGTCCGGTTTAGTATAGAAACGGATTCGACTAAGAAAACAAAGAAAGCAAGAAAACTAAAAAAATGTCCTCCTGGTAAGATTCGTAATTCGGTGACAAAACGTTGTATTAAACGTCCTAAAACTAAAGTACAAACAAATAAACTAAAAAGTACGAAAAAAATAAACTAAAATTGAAAAAAAAGAGAATAGTAAAATAGAAATACAAATACATATATTTCTATTTAGTATATACAGTAAAGTAAAACCGATAAGAGTAGTACAGTAAAAAAAAGATGATTATTCCGATTAAATGCGTGACATGTGGAAATGTATTAGCTGATAAGTATCGTTATTATTTAGAGCAAATTCGTCAAAGAAAAAAAGAGAGAAATATTACAGATCGTGTAATTTATTATACCAAAGACATGAAAAACAAAGATACAGTAGAAGCGGAAATACTAGATGAATTAAAATTAACGAATGTATGTTGTCGACGTGTTATGTTGACACATGTAGATGTAGAATAAATATAGTAGAATAAATTATAAAGTAGATATATTTTTAATCCAATTAAGTAATACAATACACGCATCAAAATATGAAATCTTGTTTCGAGACATTTTTACATACAACCGATCCTCGTACCGAATATTTAAGTTTAGTCGATTTTGATGTTTTTTTATCGATTATCACCCATACTATTTTCTACTGTATTTTGTTTGTAGTTTTCTGTCGGGTTGTCTCCATAAAGTCACCATGTAAATGTAAAAATATTTTTTGCATCTTAATAGGAGTCATGATAGTAGGATATATAGCGCGTTTGTATCGTTCAAAAACAATTTATCGTGTTTTTCTGGAAAACCAATATTCCAATGAAGATGCTTTAGAAGAGACGCGTCGTTATATGAGAACCGGATATTTCACTTTTTACTTTTTAAGTTAAATAGAGAGACAAATTTAGTATTCTAGAGCCCAGTAAAACATATTATCTGTACAATAAGTATATAGATTATATAAATTATATCAACAATGACATGTGGATGTTCTTCTACAACTTTGTATTCACCATCATCAACTATTACGGTATTCGGTGGCAAGCGAAAAAATGGAAAACGTTACCGTTCAAAAAAATATCACAATCGTTCAACAAAAACATCAACACGTACAATGTACCGAAAAAAACGCAATCATAAGACCAAAGGCAAAAAGAAAAAGCAAAGAAAGACGCGTCGAAAGAGAATGACAGGTGGAGCTAGCTTTTTAGGTGATGTTACTACTGATACTGTAAATATGTCGTCTAAATTATTTGGAACGCCTTACATCTCACCAGGGGTACCGGTTAATGCAAATGACCTTAGAGGACCAGCCATGGTCTGACCTAAAAATATATGTAGAATATATACTATCAAAAAATGTCTTTACTCAATCGTATCCAAAAACTTTGTACTCCTGCCTACATTTATTTAGTCATTTCTCTCATTATATTGGTTGTTATGACAGTACAAAATGTAGGAGACAATCAGCAATATTGCGCTGGTAATTATGCATGCCAAGTTTCCAACACATCCTTGATTTTCTTAATTAAGCTTATTTTTGTTGCATTTTGGACATGGGTTCTAAATCTGATTTGCAAGGCAGGAGTCCCCATTGTTTCATGGATTTTAGTCATGTTTCCGATTGTCCTTATGTTATTCCTTATCGCATTGTTTATCCTATCAGGAGGTCAGTTTATCCCTACTACCAACTACAATATGGTACTATAAACAGGTATATTAAATAAGGTACTATAAAATGGAATAAAAATACAAAAAAATAAACTAAAATTGAATAAAAAATAATGTATATTAATAAATATCAATACACATTATATAAATAGTACAAAAACTTATTCGAATATAAATCTTATTTCAATTACAAGTAATCGAGAGAACAGATGTCAGAATTTACCAAGATGATGAAAAGCAATATTGTACCCCAGGTTACCAAAAACTATGAAAACGACGGTATTTTGCATTTTATTGTAGAGGATATACCTATTTGTATAGCCAATGGACTTCGACGAACCATTATTAGCGATATACCGGTAGTAGTTGTTCGTACGGAAAATAGTAAGATTAACCAAGCACAAATTCAGGTAAATACTTCTCGTTTTCACAATGAGATTATCAAGCAGAGATTAAGTTGCATTCCATTTATTACACAAGATTTAGAAGAATTACCAGAACATTATCGTCTAGTAGTTGAAAAGAAAAATACAAATGATTATGAATTAGAATGGGTTACTACTGATGATTTCCGTATTCAACACAAAGAAAGCGGACAATTTCTACAAGAAACGGAAATGCGTAAAATCTTACCACACGACTCAATCAGCAATCGTCCCATTGATTTCTTACGACTAAGACCTAAGATGGGACCTACTATTCCAGGGGAAGCAATCCAATTGACCGCGGATTTTGCAGTAAGTACTGCTGCAGAAAACGGTATGTTTAATGCAGTAAGTAAATGTACTTATTTCAATGTCATTGATCCGGAAAAGCGCAGTACCAGTTGGTCCCATTATTTACAAAAGTACAAAGATGATAACCGTACAAATGAGGAGATTGATTTCGAAGAAAAGAATTTCAATTATTTAGACGCACAGCGTTGTTACAAAACGGATGAAATGGACCAAGCAAATGCATTCGAATTCGCCATCAAGACAATTGGACAATATTCCAATTATGAATTAGTTGTCAAAGGCTGTCAAATCTTGAAAAATAAGTTGGACGCATTTCAAAAATCAGTTGCATCTGATACTGTACCAATACATCAAAGTGATCAATCCAAGGAATTGGGATATACTAGTGTAATAGTAGCCAATATTAATGCATATGATGTTATTCTCGAAAACGAAGACTATACACTCGGTTATATATTAGAACACTTTTTATACATTTTATTCTACAGTTCATCATCAGCTTCAGGTGATTCTACACCAGAATTATCGTTTATTGGATTCAAAAAATACCATCCTCATGATGATTATAGTGTATTGCGATTAATGTCTAAACGGTTTAAGTTGGAAGACGATGCAGGTTCCATTACATATGTAAAACAATACTTGATTCAAAGTTGTACAGAAGCCATGGATGTACTTGAAATATTACGCAAAAAATTTATTCGATAAAACCGTGAAAAAATGTGATTCTTTATATAGATTTTTGTTAAACACTTAATTTAAAGTAAAATTGAAATAAATAGTTTTTTTTATAATTATTACAACAGTAAAATAATAATTATACAAATTTAAGCCACTTTTTAACTTACACAAGCATAATGGATCGAAAACTAAACAAACGAATAGCAGAATACATAGGTGATTTCAAGAAGCAAATAAAAGAAAAAGTAATACAACTGCGTTTTGACGATGTGTCTAAAGTACAAGAGCTAATGTCATTCATATTTGAATACGACCGACTGGTATTATCCAAAGAAGATGTCAGTAAAAGAAAGCGAGTGAAAAACAGTATTCCCAACAACAATCGTTGTCAAGCAAAACGGGCAAACGGGGAACAATGTACTCGAAAACAAAAAGACGGGTTTGTTTATTGTGGAACTCATATTAAAGGAATACCTCATGGAATTATTCATAATGAAAATACTGAAAGCAATACACAATACATCAATGCCGAAGTCATTGCCGAAGAAATAAATGGAATTATTTATTATTTAGACAAACATGGGAATATATTTTGTACAGAAGATGTGCTAAAACAAATACCGGACCCAAAAGTGATTGCTCATTACAAAAAAACGGGAGACCAATACGTCATTTATCAAAAATCGTAAAATGTATAATTTTTAACTAGATCCTATTATTTATTATCATCATCATTATTTACTTTTACTACTTTTCGCGTAATGACATCTTTAGTGATGACTTTACGATTATCATATACAAATTGACTCAATAAGTTCGCTTGTTGTTGTTCCAATTGAGGATGTTTTGCTAAAATTTCCAATAATTTACTCTGGGTAAGTGTTTCTCTACGGTTTTCTTGTTTAAAATGGATTTGTCCATCTTTTACATCAAAATTGTCAATTTCATATTGTTTCATGACACGTATCATGGATTCATTATGTTTTTTTTTCTCTTGGCGTAATTCGCGTAATTTTTTGTTTAATGCCCTAATTTGATTATCATTGACTACCCATGATTTTACGATAGAAGTCAAATCCTCTTTTTGAATAATAGATGATTCCATGATTTTCGACGTTTTTTAGAAAGAAATAAGTAAGTATATCTATAGTAAATATATTTTACAATAAATATTTATATCAGTTTTCAAAATATCTGTAGATAATATAATATATACCATATATTTGTAGTATAACACTCGTCCATATAAAAATATAAATATGATATTTACTAATCCTCGTGCAACAATGCGACTGAATAATAATCAGCTAAATGCGATTCAACAACAGCAACAACAACAAAGGCTACAACAAATCAATATGAAACCCTTGATACTATTTTCAAATCATAGAAACTTTTCCCAAGCAATGGCACCTGTACATAAACCATCGAATGTATCTGTAGTACATGCAAAAACATTTGAAGAACAAGTAAGTGCAATACAAAATGGGAAAAAAATACGATGGGGAGAGCCTTTTTGGAATTTTTTCCATATTTTGGCGGAAAAAGTACGAGAAGATGAATTCCAAACCGTTCGAAAAGGTTTATTGGATATGATTTTCATCATATGTTCGAATTTACCATGTCCCGATTGTACTCAACATGCAGTCACGTATTTAAGTGGAATAAATTTCAATACAATTCAAACAAAGGGTCAATTGAAAGATATGCTGTACAATTTTCACAATGCAGTAAATGTACGAAAAGGCTATCCTATTTATCCTCGAGAGAATTTAGACGAAAAATACCAATGCGGTATTTTACAAGCAGCATTCCAAGAATTCATGAGGCATTTCACCAGTAAAACACATAACTTTAGATTATTATCTGATCAAATGCAACGAACCCGTATCTCGAAAAATATTTACGAATGGTTTTTCAAAAATGGATTTGCTTTTCATAAAAACTAAATGATGTTTCTCATTGTATATTTTACACCTCTTGATAATTAACAGGTTTCCCGTCTTTATAAGTTGTACATTTAAACCGCGATCTACTTGCCTTTGTACAACGTTCGCGATTTACTCCTACATTGTAATATTGGAGAGACGGAATCTTTGTTTTGTCAATAATAAAAGCATAAAATACTCCAATACCCCCGGCTACAATAAATGCAGCAATTAAATTAACCATGGGGAAACAATTGTAATACGTATTCCAATAAATATCCGCTAAAATCAATAATGGGAAAAAGATCAACGTTGGAACATTCTCCAATTCCAATTTATATTTACTAATGGGGTATATTAAATAGAAAAAGGTAAAGGCAAATATAATCATACCATATGGTGTATTTGTTCGAACTCCATTAATGGATAAATTGGTACATACAGGGGCTGTATTGATTGAATCATTATCACCAAGAAGATTTACAAGAACACCTGACATTACACATGTAAATACTAGTCCTACTAAATATATAAACCCCTTTGGTTCTCCATTAATAATGGATCCTAATACAAAAAAGCACACCAAAATAAAAGGTGAGAATCTGTAAAAAATATAAGCTAAAGATGTCATTGATAATTCCATGTTTAATATAAAATCTTTTTTCGGTTAAAAATATTGCTATATTGTTTCTTGATATAATTTTCTTTAAAATTATATAAAGAATAAATCCATTGTTTATTGTAAGTAAATACAAGTATAAACAATAATCCAATTTAAAACAATAGTTCTAATACAATGGGAATACCTAGTTACTTTTCCCATATTATTCAAACACACAAGAAAATACTAAATGATTATGCTTATATCATTCGCAATAATATTCGGTTTAACCGTCTGTACATGGACTGTAACTCTATTTTGTACGATGTTTTTCATAATATAGATCAATCTTGTTCAACTGATGTACTGTACAAGACAATTATACAAAACACAATCAAAAAAATCGAAATCTATATTAAGCAAGTCAAACCATCTGACTGTATCTATATTGCATTTGATGGTGTAGCACCAATGGCTAAAATGCAACAACAACGTACGCGTAGATACAAATCTTGGTTTGAATCGTCTATTTGTAAAAGCATTAATCCTAGTACCACAAATGCTCCCAAATTGGAGAATACCACGTGTATATTTACACCAGGGACGAGATTCATGCAACAATTAAGCGTATCTGTACAGGAACATTTTAATGACAATGCTTCTAAATACAATGTGAAAACTATTATTGTTGCAACACCAGATCAACCAGGCGAAGGCGAGCATAAATTATACGCTCATTTACGGGAAAATCCGTGTATGGAAAACGAGACTTCTATTATTTACGGTTTAGACGCGGATTTACTCATGTTATCATTATTACATTTAGACTATTCTAAATCCATGTATGTATTTCGAGAAGCACCCCAATTTAAAATGCTGAAATTATCGAATGATCATTCTCCCGAAGAACCGCTTTTTCTAGATATTGCTAAATTAGGTAATTGTGTGGCCAATACCATGGTCCATAAACCCAGCGGTGAGTTTAACATGAACCGACTAAAAGATTACGTTTTCATTTGCTTCTTTTTAGGAAACGATTTTTTACCGCATTTTCCAAGTATGAATATACGTACTCATGGTATTGATGCATTATTGGATGTATATAGAAATGAAATCGGTTCAACACCGGATCAATATTTGCTAAATGGAAAAACAAATTCAATCGAATGGAGAAATTTATCGCGTTTTGTAAGAGGATTATCCAAATGTGAAACATTATGGCTAAGACAAGAATATTCTGTACGAGAAAAATGGGACAGGCGTTATCCTGAAACCGAACCCAAGAAAACAGTAAAAGAAAAAATGGAATTATTTACCAATACACCCATATTATATCGAGCTGTAGAGAAAACGATTGATGTAAATAAGAAAAAATGGCAAAATCGATATTATCGTACCTTATTTCCTCCTAAAGTATCCATTTTAGGCGTTTGTCAATCCTATTTAGAAGGATTACAATGGGTAACACAATATTATTGTACAGGAAAAGTCAATTGGGATTGGTATTATCCGTATCATTATCCGCCTTTACTAGAAGATTTAGCGCCGAAAATACCTCAGTACGAAACCGAATTTTTGCGCGATGATGTAAATACAAAACCGGTACATCCTTATACACAATTATGTTATGTACTTCCACCGGTATATCATTTCTTATTACCAGAATCGATCCAAAAACGTCTATCTACCAAATACTGTCAGTATTATGTTGGACCGTACAACAATGATCAATTACCTCAATTGAAGTTTGAATGGGCATTTTGTCGATACTTTTGGGAAAGTCATGTGTATTTACCAAAGATTCCAAATAAAGTCATACAAGAATGGGATACTCATTCATATGAAATCGATAAGTAAAAAAAGAAAATACACTAAAGTATATGAATTACAGTTGGGTAATCTATATATTCTACGGGTTATTGACCATTTATATTATTGCTTTGCTTTATGCTAAGATCTATTCCCCTTTTTGGTTCCATCAACCAATATATCATTCCTACGAATTATACCCTAAATTAGCCTGGTCCAAAAAACCATATTGGAAACGTAAAAGAATCGTTAAATTGGGGATATTTTGTAATATAGAATGCATCGAAACATGGGAATGGTCCGATTTTTACCAAATGCAAACACATGATCATACGGCTAAATTATGTTCGTTATTACAGGGATATTATGTAGATAACGAATACACTTTATTTTACTGTACAAAAGACTATTTACGTAAAATAATGGGAAATAAAGGATTCGTATCCTGTTATCGAGAGAATACTTTAGTCAAACCTTCTACACAATCATCCACTGTACAATCATTAAAATCATATTTATCTGTACCAAATTATGATCGTTTTTACGGTTGTATAATGAGTCGTCCTACAATGGTATATTTTCATTATTATCCCGAATACAATTGTGAAATCCATTTTTGGGATTTTCTTTGTGTCCATGATTTGTACAAAGATAGACTTTTGTCTCGGAATTTAATTCAAACCCATATTTACAATCATTGTAATCGAGATAAATCTTTTTCCGGTGGCTATTGTTTTTTAAAATGCAATGAACTTTGTAAAGGGATTGTACCATTAGTCCAGTTCGATACATATCATTTTATATTAAAACGGGTACGATACCATAAATTACCGGTTCATTATCGCATCTATACTTTAAACCAAAATCATGTCGATTTGTGGAGATCGATTTACTGGCAAATCACATCTACTTTTGAGGTGATCATTATGCCGTCATTTGAAAGTACAATTGAATGGTTATCCAACGAAAGATATGTGATCTATGCTACTGTTTATAAGGAAAATGCAGTAGAACATGTCCATGGTGTTTATTTTTTCGAGAAAACGCAAAAAACATGGCTAAATGATTCGATTGCCCAACCCGATGTCATCCGTTTAGCTGGATGTATGAAATTTGTAGGAAATAATCTCCATCTCCATGATCCTAATGAAATCCTATTCTTTAGGGGTTTTCTGAATTGCTTACAGGAATTTTTATTGCAAAATGGAGAGAAACAGGCAAAAACACAAGGAATCCTCGAAATCCCTTCCATTGGACATAATAAAAAACTTTTGCCTAAATGGCAGGAAAAATACGAATTAAGCAATACAGTACCATGTGCATATTATTTGTACAATTTAGTATATCCTAGTTCTCCTGTACAAGATGATCATTTCCTTTTTTTAGCATAAAATAATTTGTTGTAGAAAATACTTAAATAAATGTTTTAGGTTATAAATAGTAGGTCCTATAGTCTAGCGGTAGGACTGTGGACTTTGAATCCACCAGCCCGGGTTCAAACCCCGGTGGGACCTATTGGTACAATCATATACATCAAAATGAAACATTTAGGATTGTCTCATTTTGTTTTTTTCGCTTTTTTTTTGCTTATTCGTTTTTTTGTTTATTGTGTGTTTTATCGTGTATATTTACCAACACGTGTAAATGAATCGACCAAATATATAATGAAAATTCCTAAAAGACCGTACAAGAAGAATTCTTCCATAATATTTTGAGTGGGTTCTTTTTGTTGTTCTTCTAGTAGATGAATCATATAATTGAGTTTTTCCATTAACTGTTGTTGATTTACAGTAGAAGATGATGTATTGGAAGAATGATTTAGCATAGGTTCGGTCATTCTAGACGCCAATTGTTTATAATACGGTGTTGATTCATAACTTGTACGATACGAACTACCATTCGACTGTGGATTATTACCACTATATGCTGCAATATTTTGGAATCCTTCGTGTTTCGATTGATTGGTCGATACTGGTGGCATTTGCGGAACTGGCGGCATTTGTGGTACTGGTACTTTTGAACTGGCTGGATCAGATGAAAAATTACCCATACCATCAGAGTCATTAAAACCGGTTACATTTGTCATATTGAAAATAGCCCTTTGTATTTTATCGTCTTTTTCCTTTTGAATCTCCATATCTTTTTCTACTGGTGAAATAGAGTTCGATGCTTCGGTTTCATATACAGCAGATGTATTAGCTACAGGTTTTTCTTGCGTGGTCAATTTTTCAAACATTTTTGTCATACGGGGAGTGAATTTCTCCTTTTTATTTCCCCCGTTTGAATAAGGAGCTGCAAATGATAATAATGAGGACATGTATATATATTTTTCCCCCTTCTCTCTTTACAAACAAGGTAGATTATATTATTTCCTAAAAACGCCTAAAAAACAAAAACTCACTATTCATATATACAGCATGATAAAATCAAATACATCTAGATCATTATTATATTCAAGCGTACCAATATTACTTATTGTATTGTACTTTTTATTTCCATTAGGTTTCCATAAAGTTGCTAGCCACCCTTTAGGAAAGTTTTTAGCCGTAATCACTATTATTACATTTAGTAGCATGGATATGCTACATGGAGTATTTTTAACCTTTTTAATGATCTTGTATTATGAATATGCTAAATATTCTCCTTATGCATCTTGTACTACAACACAACCGGAATCATTTACTTTGTCTCCATCTGGTAAAAATTATGCAAATAATATTCCTAAAGCTAGTGACAAAAATGGGAATTATAATGCAGTAGAAGGAATACCCGAGAAAAATAGAAATGATATCTATTTAGAAGAAGCCTACCCAGACAAATTACCACCAATAAAAAAGGTAAATGAGGCGATTTTCCGTAAGAAAAAATGCAGTAAAGATAGTAACAGGGTTCTGCACAAAAAACAATGTATTCGTCAAATCAATAATATTGAACATGTTTATCCTTCTCTCCAATATCGTGATGAAATGTGTAATCCATGTGACAAAACATGTCACTTTACAATAAATGATAAGCAAAAGAAAGAACAAGAATTAATGCCTAAATCTTCGAAGGATAATGTACTTTGGGATATGGTCACTTCCTTTTTCTCCAATGAAGAAGAACCCGTTGTCATTTTCGAAAAAGAAGAAGTAGCCACGAAAATCTAAATATTCTACAGTTCTCGTGTTTTTCTCTCCATTTAGTATAAAAGACAAGTCATTGCTTTTTATTATTCTTGTACAATTTATTCGAAAAAAGCATGAACAAAACATTTGAAAAAATGAAAAAGTATTTATTTACTATTGTACAGCCTCTTAATGATAGTAAGATTTTCGCCGGTTTAGTCATTTTGACCTTAAATTTATCATCTAAAATGATCACTTTGCCGATGAGTCGAACAGTAGAATCAGTAATAAAACATAGTTTTAGCCAATATGTACTGGTGTTTGCGATTGCATGGATGGGTACTCGAGAAGTGCTAATTGCTACTACTGTCACCATCATTTTCGCAATTTGTATGGAATTCTTATTTAACGAGAAAAGTGCATTTTGTTGTTTGTCAGAAAGCTTTGTCAATCATAAACTAGCCGTACTGGAATCATTTGAAGGAAATCCCGATATTTTGTCCAAAGAAGAAATTGACGGAGCAGTGAAAACCTTGGAAAAGGCACAACGATTACTCACTAGTCAAGAAAAAGGCGGATCAAAATAATGAATGAAAATAGTCTCTCCAATTAGTATATAGCGAAAAAATATATACTAATCCATTTTTTATATACACTTAAATTCATGAATATACCACAATTGAAAATATTGATTCAAACTAGTAATGTAGAAAATAATGAGCCAATTGAATTGACTAGTGATATATTACATTATGATCCACCGAAAAATGAAAGAATGCCTTTATTAAAATACCCTTTATTTGATCCTAATACTGAATACGTTTCGCATGAAATTGTTCAAGATATGCCCTACTATAAGCGTCTTCAAGTATTTTTCAATGAAAAAATGTTTATGGATACCATGTTAAATAAAGACAAAACCGATAAACGAAAACAAGAAGTTTTAGAAGAAAAAAAGAATCAAGGTACTGTTATTCAGGATAATAATGTCAATGACGAAGCAAGTAAAACACCCGAAAATAAAGATGCAAATGGTGACAATTCCATATCTGAATTCAATGAAAATTTTATGAATACAGTAAAAAATAATAATTTCGAATTTACTTTAAAAACGATTCTTCCTACTGGATATATTCCTGATAATTATACTGAATCGATCGATTATTACGATCCTAATACAACTCGAAAACTATTTACTTTGAAAGCATCTCGGCCTTCGTTTTTAAGTAAGTTATTACCTCGACGATACAAACGTTTTTATTCTTATGTGAATATCAACAAAGAGATTCATACCGTACATAGTGTCATGTGGATCAATGATGCACTGAATCACCCTAGATATAGACCGATTGCCTATAGTTACGTAGATAATAAATCTCGTGAAGAACAACGAAGAAAACAATTGGAAACGATTACTGTAAATACCGAGAAAGATTTAGATAATGCATATAGATCATTTATTACTAAAATATTGCTGTACTTGGATAAATTCCAGTATAATAAGTTATCCAAAACGGTTAGTAGCACTGAAACACAGACCCGTATTAATTTAAATGATGCAATGTATGAAATTGTTGGTAATGAAAAAGAACTTGATAATAATACACAAGCTAATAGTGGTGGTAATCCAAAACAAAAAATTAATGAAAATTCAGTTAAAAAAGAAACTCATCTTACAAGAGGCAAATTGAAAACATACAGTGAGATAATTAAGAAACAATTGGAATCATACCTTGAAAAATCTGAAAACAAGTCAATTCAAAAATTGTACGATAAAAAAGCGAAAAAAAATAGAGACGAGTGGTTATTTTACTACATACTAAATGAAAATAAAGATACTGAAGTGGTTAAAAGCCTAAACAAACAAATCAAAGATGCAACTAAATTACTAAAAGACAATTATATTGATAAATATTTAGTCGAACCGGCAATGTTTAATACATATACAAATTACAAAAAATCAAGATCATTCTTGACTCGTTCCTCTACTTTGACCAATTCCATGGAAATCATGAACTTTCTAGAAAAGGTCAGTTATTCCAATATGATTCTACGTGCAATATCTTATAAAGTAAATGGTGCATCTTACGATGGAGACGATGATAAAGAAGAAATTACAAAATATTTAAAAGAACAAATGCCTAATATCGATAATTTACAAAATTCAATCAATAAATTGAACAAAGAAGTCGTAATCAACAACAAATTTTGGAAAGAAGAAATAAAAAAACGTACAGAGACAAATAACAACGAAGGTATATCAAACGAAAAAAATATTCTGGAACAAACAATGGTTACTTGTATTCAATCCAATCAAGTTTGTAAAAAGAGTGGGTCAATGCGAGACGCATATAAATATTTATCTACAGGATTAGATATTCTAAAAACCAAGGATAAAACGACATATGAAGCACATGTACATTTGAATGTAATAAAAGGGAAAATCACAAATGATAACATGTCGGGATTATCTTGTACATTAAATGATTTTATGCTTGGTTTTTTGATCGATCAATATAATCTTGAACAAATGAATTCGATACCTCAGTTTTACTTGGATTTAGCTGAAGATATTGCAAAGATTGAAAACAGTAAAAATGAAAACGCGGGCAAAACTAAGAAAAAATTAAAAAAGCAAAATACTAAGCCAAATAATAAAGTAGGAAGGAAAACGAAAAAACAAAAAAGGAAACAGAAAAAAGAAAGTATAAATGGTCCTTAAATAAAAGATAAAAAACATATAATAGGATATATGTTTTTTCGGGGGTGGTATTTATTTACGTATTTATTTAAATCTTAACTAAAATTACTTATTCATAAAAACCTGGTTCGCCATCTTCAAAGTATCCAACCTCGTCGCCAATATCACCATCCTCGGTTTTAGCATAAATCATACCACTAGTTTCATTGGTTGTATAATAACTAGTTCCATCAATCTCAATTTCAAATACTTCTTCTTCATTGTCATCATCTGCAACGACCTCAGTCTCAGTCTTAGTCTTTTCTTCTTCGACGACTTCTTCCTCAACAACCTCTTCTTCGGTCTCTTCGACGACAACCTCTTCTTCGGTCTCTTCGACGACAACCTCTTCTTCTTCGGTCTCTTCAACGACAACCTCTTCTTCTTCGGTCTCTTCGACGACAACCTCTTCTTCTTCGGTCTCTTCAACGACAACCTCTTCTTCGGTCTCTTCGACGACAACC
>Ga0209137_1001802_pt1 | contig 19728 bp, 32 predicted proteins | sample SaaInl5LU_22_DNA_FD_184642 | JGI IMG/M metagenome (GOLD analysis project Ga0209137, IMG submission 184642) | Marine microbial communities from expanding oxygen minimum zones in the Saanich Inlet - ESP_105LU_22_DNA (SPAdes) (version 2) | ecosystem: Environmental > Aquatic > Marine > Intertidal... | reverse complement strand
CCTTGATCTTTTCCACATCGGTGTCACGTTCCTTTTGGATCTTCTTACTCAATTTCTTGAAACCTTTGTTCTTGTTGTCGGCGGCGAATACGGTCAGTGTGTTTGTAATGGCAAGCATTTACTTTGTATTAACATTTAAATTTTTAACTTCAAACGTTTCAACTTTTCTTGGAACTCACGGCGCTCCCCCGGAGATTCAATCTCCTTCCCAGTGGCGATCGCTTCAATCTCTGGACCTGTGAGCTGCATCGCATTCACCCTAAAGTCCATGAACGCCTCCATCGTGATGGGGACAAGGGGCTTCACCAACTCGAAAATAGCCGTCGCATAGTCACGAATCTCCTTCTGGGCGTGGTCATCCATTCGAAGATGGAGGTAATGGAGGAGATTATGAAGGTTGATCTTCCAGTAAAACTCTGTATATGTCGACTGGGGTAGTGTACCGCGAGCCTGTTCACGGCAGCACCCATTCTCTAGGAGTTCCTCATAGACATCAAAGGAATGACTCAGATGGTCGGACACTTTGTTGTCTAGGTCACCTTTGAGTTCCACCACACCCTCTGAACCCTGGTGATTCACTTCGGACTGACCACGATACGTATCAGGTTCATAGTACTCCTTTGGAACCACTGAGTATCGAGCAGACAACTCATTCACACTTGCGGTGCGGTGTCGAAGATGTTGTCGGGCAATGTAGATGGGCATTTTGATGTGAAATTTGAAGTCGACCATTTCAAAAGGGGTTGTGTGCCAATGACGTAGGAGGTAACGAATGAGACCACGGTCTCCACGAGAGGTTTTCGTGCCGTCTCCATACGAGACGCGCGCTGACTGGACGATGGACGAATCCAGGTCTTGTTGAGGCATGTGATCCACGAGACGAACGAAACCATGATCGAGGACTTTTTGCATTATACACATCTATCCGTTCAAATCTTTAATAGTTACACTCGTCATCAAAAGGAACCTCTCCACAAAAATCGTACAACTTGTATAGCTTTTCTTGAGCCTTTTCAATTTCTGCTTTAGTCTCATTCATTGCGTCCATTGCATCATCCACGAGTTCGAGGAATGTGTCGAGTTCATCAAGGGCGATACGATGTGTATTCCTGTTCGGTTTCCTAGTGTGAAAAGCAGACTTGAGACGTTTGTTATTCTTGATGACCTTGTCGATGTGGGGCTTGTTCACAGATGACATGCGGATGGTGAGACTCATTTGATTACACATGGCTTCATATCTTTAACAACTTAAAAACAGTACCATAAAAATATCTATATGGACTTAAAGTACGAAGTTGTCGAAGGTATTGCCTTCACATATGCTAATGATGTAAAAGGTACTCTCAATTATTATGATACACAGGCTTTACTCTATGAGATGGAAGCTTTAGAACCGGATTCTAAATATGTAGAGATTGGTAGTTATTTGGGTTGTAGTGGTGTTATAGCGGGTTTAACTATGAAAGGAAATCCCCAAGTATATTGTCACGACATGTGGATGGAAGACATGACACAGTTACCGGTTGATGGTGGTCCTCCACCTAAAGTTGAAAATCATTTATATGAATTTTACGACAATGTTAAGAAAAATAAACTTGACCGTGTTATTATTCCTATACGAGGCGATAGTTCGTATACAATTGGTATTCATGATGATAACAGTATCGACTTAGCGTTTGTTGATGGAGATCATTCGTATGATGGTGTAACAAAAGATCTTGAAGCCATATTACCAAAAATGAAATCCAAAAGTGTTATTTTATGTCATGATTGCCATGGTGAAAACGAAGTTACAAAAGCTGTTCGAGACTTTTGTATAAAAAATCAAGAAACTGCAACAGCCTATCGTGTGTGTAATGGAAGGTCGTCTATAGTTAAGATAACTCTAGAGCCTTCTTCAACTCCTCAATGTCCCGATAATACCTCTTCAGATCCTTCATAAATCTTTTATTATTTTCAAGAACTTCACATTCAGGTTTATTCAAATAAATCCAAGCTAAATTGGGTTTGGAATACTTTGTCATCTTTTGATTCTCGTTGGGTTTGCGTGCTATCAGTTTGGTTGTTTTCTTCTTTTTAGATGCTGGTGTGACTTCGACTCTGTTTACGAAACTGAGAGCCTGCATAACAGTGTCCGCGAGGTCGTCCTTCTTCTTTGATTTTATGAATGTATCCAACCAGTGTGCGTTGGTGGTACCGTCACGGATGAAGGCTTCACATCTTTCGATAGACACCTTTTTCCTCTTATTGTATTGTGCCTTACCAGGTCCGGCAACATCGGGAATCTTGTGACGAGCATCATATAGGATTGTCTCAGCTTGAGGGCATTTAATGATAAAGTAGGCGTGAAGGAAGTGCATCACCGAAACCATCCTCTTGTTGCGGTCGGGTTGTTTTTCGATGAGAATCACATCCGCTGTGAGTACCCATGGTCTTTCATCTAGGTGTTTTCGAAGAGATACATAGACACCATCCGCGTGTTGAGGAGGAATTCCATCGACATCCCACTCCCTGACGAGATTTCCAGATTTATCGTCAAGGAGACATAGCGCTAAATTCTTTGTACCAACGTCGATTGATAGAATCATTAGTATAAAGGATTAATATCTCTTTAAGTTAACATGAAGTATATGGCACACAGGGGGTACTCCCTAAAGTTCAGGGATAACAGTATCGACGCGATTCGTGAGGCAATTCTACGCAGATACGATGGGGTTGAGATCGATGTGCAATTGTGTGGAACCGGGGAATTGGTACTTCATCATGATGTGTATTTGGATGATGATTTTATAGAGAACATGTCTTTGGAAAGATTGAGAAAACTTGGTGTATGTACACTCAAGGATATTTATGATCATGTTCCAGACATACGAAAAACAACTTTGCTCATAGACATCAAGGGAAAAGACAACTCTGTGATTGGGGCATTAATGGAATTCTACAAGACTGAACCCACGAAAGATATCTTTTTCTGTAGTTTCAATAGGAAAATTTTATACAACCTTCCTTATGGTTTCAGAAAAGGTTCCACATTTGAGACAACATTCCGAGATGTTGAATACGAAACAATCACAGATCGTCTTGACGCCGTCGTTCTCCATTGGACATGTTTAGATCCTTCTTTCATAAAGTATTGTAAAATGAAAAACATAACCATCTTCACCTACACACACAAGGAAGATATGGAATTGCAATACATGAACAAGTTTAATATTGATTATATTATTACTAATGGAACAAGTTAAAGAGTTTATTTTTCTAAAGACTATGTGGTGTTGGTGGTGCTGCCATTCATTTGATGGTGAGCCTTTAAGTATGCCTCATAAATATGATGATAGGCGTAATTCTTTTCAAACATCTGGAAACTTCTGTTCATGGAGTTGTATGAAATCCTATGCGATAGATAAGTATGGGATCAGTCGAGGTGGTATCATTTGCGGAAACATTATAATGATGCGTAAAAAGATGTACAACAAATTGGGGAGTGTAAAGCTTGCCCCGAATCGTTATAAGTTAAATGTGTTTGGTGGTGACATGACTATAGAACAGTTTAGAGAAAATCACACAATAGATGCGTCTGAACCCAAAAAAATAGATACGAAACCAGTTGTTGATAACATGATACCCTTTGTGTCAAGCACCAGAAAGATGGATGAAATAAAGAATGCGACAACGAACAACAACGCTTTGAAACTCAAGAGAAATAAACCTCTCAAACGGGATTACAACAATCTAGAATCAGCTTTAGGTCTCATTATTACTCCCAAACCCCAATAATCTTTTTTGTTTGGGGGTGGGTGTAGACTGTGGTAATTGTTCAGTTTTTTTACTATGAACCCATTGCATACCATCATAAGCCATCCAGCAAATATCATACCTCTCTATCATTTTCCTGCATAAAACACATGGTAATGATATAGCGTCTCCGTGAATATTCCGGCGGTACACAATAAGTTGTCCATACTTCCTGTGTAACCATTCAGTAAATTGGTGAGATTTACAACCCTTTTTCAAACACTCTCTATATAAACGTCTGATAAGTTGTCGTTCGGCACACATATGATTATTACTAACAACCTCCGGTCCTTTCGACATAGAACTTCTGACTGTACAGTATTTCATACTTCACAATTAAGACATACTTTACCCGAATATACAAAATCACAATGATTACACTCACTTAGGCTTACTATTTTCTTTTTTGAAACGAGACCCTTCGAGAATCTCTCGAGTTCCTTCACTGTGTAAATCCCGTATGTTATCATAGTTTCTAAAGTTGGAAATCTCATCCTATTATGTAATCGTATATAACCCTTATGTTAGTTTAGACAAGCGAAGCACTTTTTAAGACTGTCTTTTGTTTTGATCATACCAGCAAACGCATCAACCATAGGTGGTACTAATGTTTTTAGGATTGTTTCAAACTCTGTATCCTTATCACCCTTATCGATCTGTTCGATGAGATGATTGAGAATGCTGATTACCAACTTTTTCTTTTGTGGTCCAGGAAGTTTCTTGAATTTCGATGTTTCCATCATGAGACGACCAAGAATCGGTGGAATGTCTTCCTTTGTAAATCCATCGTCAACGTATTCCGACTTAATTTCTTCGATAGTCTTCATCAGGGACTGAGCATCAATCTTTCCAGAAAATCTTTGTAATATGAGATCCATTTTATATATTTGTATATTATAAGATTAGAAATGAAATTTAACGACATCATCGCATACACTGCAATCGCCACTGGTATTGTCAAGATGTATATGGATTTTGAAAATTCTAACAATATCGATATAAAATTCAAAAACTCTATTATATTCGGTATAATCGTCACGACGACGTGGCTGATTTATTACACGAATCAATATGGTTTCGGTGTATTTACGGTGTATACGGTCCTAAGTTTATTATTACAACTTCATGTCTTGAAGAACATCATGGTTAAAGAGAAGAATCTCAAGTAAATCAGAAATGAGTACTCTTATTCGTGCTTCCGTCAAGCCATCCTATTACAAGCGTTTTCAGACAAAGGCGTCGACTGAGCGTCCGCCACGTGTAGCCCCTAAGATCCCCAACAAGAAGGCTCGCTTCGCTGAGGTTGTCAATGGACGTGCGGCGATGCAGGGTGTTCTTTGGGGTTCTCTAGACTGGGCGATGTCCGGTGAGAATATCATTCAGCAGTTTGAGGATCCTATGTACGCCCTCGCCGCCACTGGTGTCGTGACGACACTGGCTGCGGCTTCGCTCATCACCGTCAAGGACTTCGACGACGAGGAGTTCTGGTCGTTCACACCCGACGCTGAGCTTAAGAATGGTAGGTTGGCTATGCTTGGGTTTACCGCCTTGTTGGGGTTGAGCGCCATGTAACTTAAAAATTCAATCATCTTCACCTTTTCTTCCACCGAAAATGTCCCTGCCCTACGCAACACGTAGGACAAGAACATGAGAAGCACGTATACGTTGATAACTATCGGCTTCATACTTAAAGATGTATTTATTTTAATACATATGAATATACTCGTACTTGGTTCTGAGGGTGTTATAGGAAGTGCCCTATGTAAACACCTCGAGGAGCTCGGTCATCGCGTCGTCCACTGGGATATCAAATTGACGACTGATCACGACTTGAGTAATTCCCTGAACATGTACAGACTCAAACGTGAGATAGATGCGAGTGACTTCGTATTCTTCCTGGCGTATGATGTTGGTGGTGCGAGGTATATATGGGATGTCGGATTGGATTTCATCAATAGGAATAACATGATCATGTTAAACACATTCAATCTCCTCGAAGGTAAACGGTTCGTATTCGCTTCGAGTACGATGTTTAATATGGACAACGTGTATGGGACATTAAAGCATGTAGGAGAGTATTACACCCGGAAGCTGGGTGGTGTGACCACACGTTTCTGGAATGTATATGGACCCGAAGAAGTTTCTGAAAAGTCACACGTCATCACAGATCTGATCCACAAGTTCAAGACGAAGGGGTACATAGACTTGATGACGGATGGGGAGGAGGAGAGGCAGTTCTTACACACAGATGATTGTGCAAAGTGTCTCGCGACAATCATGAGCAACTATGAGACGATTAAACAGAAAACAAATTCCGTGGATGTGACGAGTTTTGAATCCATCAAAATCAAAGATATTGCGAGATATATATGTGACGATGTGCGACCGTCGCATGCAGGGGTGAATACACATGATCGAATTAATGAACCAAGACCGTTTATTCTGGAGTATTGGAAACCTGAGATTCCTCTGAGGGAGGGAATAACATCTCTTGTACGAGACTATCGAAATCGTACTCCCTAGTCCACCCAATTTCTTCGATGTAATTCTTCCTACCCACCAATAGCGTATTATTATCGGGTCTATAAAACTCTGGTGATACCCGAATCATGGTTTCACCATCTATTTTACCAACTTCATCTGTACCCTCACCAGACCATTCAACCGTTTTGTTCAGTTTACTTGCGACAATTTCTATGAATTCACGGACAGAATGCGTTTTACCTGAAGCTATCACAAACTCCATCGCCCATCGCTGTTGTAGCATGAGCCACATAGCCTTTACATAATCTTTCGCATGACCCCAATCTCTCCTCGATTCAAGGTTTCCAATTTGAAAACACTCACCGGATTGTAAACCTTTGACTATTTTTTGCGTGACATACATGTCTGGTCTTCTCGGTGATTCATGGTTGTACAAAATACCCGAACACACATATAAACCCTCTGTGTCCCTATAGTGTTTAACTAGAGAGTCCGCAGTAACTTTAGATACCCCGTACATATTACGAGGTGCTCGTGGTGTATATACTGTTTGTGGGCTTTCGGGGTGATTCGCAAAGATCTCTGAACTCGAAGCTTGGAAAATTCTATACTTTGACTTCATTCCAGTATTTTTCACCGCTTCCATGATATTGAGAATACCCATGGTGTTCACTTGAAATGTATCGATAGGAGAAGACCCATGGACTTTCGCAGCTAGATTGTACACCTCGATGCGTTCAAAATCTATACACCCATGAATAGTGTCGTAGACTTCATCGTAGTTTCTCACATCTCCTTGAAATTTGATGAGATGGTACCCCTTTTCCGTGAGTAGCTCACAGAGATATGAACCATCCTGACCAGAAGCACCCGTGACTATAGCCGCGTTCATTTAAAGAATTAGATTCTCTTAACTTTAAATGCTTGTCGAGATCTCCAAGGCTGAGCTGATTGATAAGATTACAATCCTTGAAATCAAAGATGAACGCATACAAGATGAGACAAGACTCAAGAATGTTCGCCACGAATTGGGTATTCTAAGAAAGATTGAATTCAAGACACCCCTAAAGGATGAACTAAAGAGGGTGAATAACACAATTTGGGATCTTGAGGATGGTATCCGCAAACTTGAGGAAACCCGAGATTTTGGTGATGAATTTATAAACCTTGCGAGGAACATCTATAAATTCAACGATGAGAGAGCGAGAATTAAAAAGGTAATCAATTTGGAGGAGGGTTCAAATATTGTGGAGGAAAAGAGTTATTAAACGAAAGTCCACACTTCATCACTAAACACAGTCTTTACTGTCCTAGGTCCATAGTACTTATGAGCGATATCCAGATGAAAAAAATTCTTCTTTGGATCACCAATCTTCATAAGTTCTATCATCCAATTATACGAACTATTCATACAATGCACTTCATCCGCATTTTCAATCACTGAGATGTACTCGAAAATATTAGGTCTATCACATTTGAAGAATTCTTGATTCTTATCTATGACTTTAGAATCGGGTTTATAAATGAACTTATCAGTATTCACTTCGATAACCCTATCCCTCTCCGGGTCATCGTGTACGAAAATATAGTTTTTCTGATCAATTGTAAATTCTTTTGTTTTATCTCGAATAACCTTAAACTTGGAATACATGTACTTTGGGTTCACACCAGCTTGTACGTAGACACCATGTGCCCAATTGGTCATAATACTACCCTGACCCTGTGTCATAAACTCCCAACTCTTGTCATCCATTCCGTACGTGGCGAGTGGAATGACATCACCCTTAGCTTGAGACCATATTTCGCGAGGATTGGTCGTATCGACGAGTATGAGTTCAACCTTATCGGCAATATCCCTGTACATGAACCGAACACTATCTTCGTGACAACGCTTAACAAATATCCTCACGGTATCCGTCTCTGCGAAATGTCGGACCATACCATTCAACATGATCTGGTCACCGAGACCTAGATGATGAAGAATAGTCTTCACCATTTGTTTTTTATGGTTTCAAAAACTTTAACTATCATATCCTTAGTGACAAAATGGTTGTTGCCGATGTACACCCCATTATCATTAAGAAGATTTGCATTCGGAACATCCACCGAATCTTTCCATTTTTCAAGGAAAGGGTGAAGGAGTAAATTACCAGATACAATGGGGCGGTATTCTACACCAAGTTCTGTAAAGATAGTCTTGAGTTTAAGCATATCTTCCGGTTTTTTGCATACGAATGGGAATGCAAAACTGCTATTGCCCGGGTCGTTGTAAGGGATATAAAATAGTTCGGGGTCAAGGTGCTCCATGAAACACTTGAAATTATCACGTCTCGTTTCAATGTTTTCATCCAGACGTTTCAACTGCTCTATACCGAGAACAGCATTCAGTTCGGTGTTTCTAAAGTTATACCCATCTGTTAGGAATAAGAAGCTTGGGTCTATTTTGGGATGTTTGTTAATAGCTTCTTCATAATACGGGGGTGAAAGAAGTCGAGCCATCCCATGACTTCTCTTAATTTTCATAAGTTCATAGAGAAGTTCATTGTCGGTAGAAATAATTCCACCTTCAATCGTCGTCATGTGATGACCATAATAGAAACTGAAAGTACTTCCCGTGCCAGAACTACCTCTCTTAGTTCCATCAGGAGCCCTAACACCATGAGATTCGCAGATATCTTCGAGGAAAATTGCATTTGGATACTTCTCTTTTAGTTTTTCAACTGGAGAATTAAGACCGAGAAGATGTGTGATGAATACTATCTTGATATCCTCATCTGGTAAGCTATTAATATCAAAGCTATACCTCTCTAGATCAACATCACAAAACACTGGTTCGAGACCAACTTGGAACACTGGTGCTACATTGGTGACCCATGTACACGCCGGTACCAGGACCTTCGAGCCGTTTGGGATATCATAGAGTTCTTTAACAGCAGCCATGAGAAGTAAATTCGCGGTACTTCCAGAGGTGACATAGAGCGAATACTTACACCCAAGCCATTCACTCCATGCATCTTCAAATTGTTTCACCATGTTCCCGCATGTGTACCTATCCGAGGACTGTATAAAATCGATCATAGCCTTTTTGTCCGTATCTGTAATGGCTGTTTGCATCAAAGGCCACCACATGTTTACCAAATTCTATCAAGTTTCTTTTAAGTTTGTGTAAAAGTCGTTTTGTTTATCCTGTCTTTGAACTGATTTAATGTGCCAGATAGCAAGTTGAGGATTTGCTTGAAGCTGTGCAACTTTGTCCGAACCCACAAGTCTCTCATGAAGTCCTAGACTCCATGTAATTTTACCGTTGTTTTTAAAGTATCGACCTTGATAATCTGGCCAATTGATCCAACCCATCTCATTTACAGAGAACTTCATCTTTTTACACCATTCTTCGGTGTATCCGGGTATAATGTTGATACGAGGTAGGGTTAGAATATCTCCATCAAATGTTTTTATGTTCTTGATTAACGCTTCTTGGGGGATCTCGTCTGCGTCCAAGACAAAAATGTATTCACCGGTACATTTGGTGATGTGATAGTTTCGATGTTTCGAAAAGTTTCCACAAAACATTCTCTCGTTCACGATGATCCTCTTCTCAAATTTATTCAAAACACTACGGACTTCATCGGTAACCTTACCCGAGTCGACTAGAATATTAATCTCATCTTCCTCGTCGGCAACGTTAGATAGGAACGACAGTAGAGCGTTAAGCTCTTCATGCTCGTTACAAACACAGATAGCGTAGCTGATTTTCATATAATTCTATTAAGGACAAAACTTTAAATAAAACCATATGAAGACAATCATAAGTCTCACGAGTATACCCTCCCGTTTCAAAACACTTCCCGCTATCGTCTACGATCTCGAAAAAAATCAAGATGTGGATGAGATTTGGGTCAACATTCCATACAAATACAATAGGTTCCCAGACGCCGAGGTTGTCGTCCCAGACTTTTCGATGTGCTCCAAAGTTAGACTGAATAGGTGCGAGGACTATGGACCCGGTACGATGTATATGGGTCCGGCTCATGCTGAAAATTGTGACGCTGACCTCGTAGTCGTCGTGAATGATGACACAAAATACCCCACTGACTTGACTCGTAAACTTGTCCAGTTGTACGAGGAGGACAAGTCTTGTTGGTGCCTGTCGGGATTCAAGGTGGATGAGTATATGAGAAATAATGGACGTGTAGGTAGGTACAATAGGGAGTGCATCGACGTTACGGAGAGTTATGGTGGAGTCATCCTCGACATGAAATGGTTGAGAGATATGAAGGATGTGTTTCTAGACTTTTACAAGCTTACTTACAACGATGATATTATCATCAGTAATCTTCTCGCTAAGATGGGTATCCCCAAGAAGAGTATCTGTGACCAGACTATGAACATCGGTATGATTAAACAGTATTCATATGGAATGGGTGAGGATGCTTTATTCCAGAACAACGGAGAAGGGAGTCATGTTGAAAATAACAAGAGAGTGTTTAAGATGCTAAAAGAAAAGAATATCAGCTATTTTAATTAGAATGGAAGAGTTCAAAGACGCGTGTTGGGGTCTCGATGTACGCAGTGAGGAGATCGCTGCAGACCTCCGAAATCTTCCTACAGACTATACACTTGCCGAGCGATATATGGAAATCGATCAGGAAATCTACGAGATGAAGGAATGGTATGAAAGAGTTAAGAAAGAGAGGATTGAGATGGAGAAACGTTTCAAACGTGTTGATCAAGATCTTAGACATTTTAACAATGACGTACAACGATTTAAATTACGAGAGTTTTCTCGTGTCCGACACGGAGGGTCGTATTCACAATTACCTCATTCATTTTCTTAAAATACCAAGTACTTCTTTAACCGCTGGGTGTCTAACAATATCTTCATCTTCCATCTCCACGTGTTCGATATACTCCAGGTCTTGACATTGCATCTTATAGATGAGATCCTCGAGTCCATTTTCTGGTCCCAAATCAGACTGTGCTAGGTCACCCGTGACTATAAGCTTTGTACCTTCACCCACTCTCGTAAGGAGCATCTTCATCTGGTTGGGTGTGGCATTCTGCATTTCATCTGCGATGATGAGTGTGTTATCAAATGTACGCCCTCTCATGTATCCTAGAGGTTCTATGCTAATGAAACGTTCCATTTGACTATGACTCAAGTATTTTTCGAAAATGTCAAACATTGGCTTCGTCCAAGGTTCCATCTTTTGCTCCATATCTCCTGGAAGGTAGCCCATATCTTCATCGGCGGCTACGATGGGTCGGGTAAGGACAATCTTAGGACGCTGATACTTGTGTACATGTTCGAGAGCAATCTGACAAGCCAACATTGTTTTTCCGGTACCAGCTGGACCAGTTCCCACGACAATGGGTTTTGGAGATCTGAGGGCGAGCATGTATCTACATTGACCAGGGGTTTTTGGAAAGTTCATATACATTATTTAAAGTTTTTTTCCTTATATAATTAAATGGAGTTTCACTTTGTAAAATTAAATGTAAATGGAACCTACCTTAGTCTCGTGGACCCCACCTCCAAACCTAGATTTATATGTTTTTCGGATCGAACAAAGGCTAAGGAATGTGTAAATTATGTATCATTATTTAGATCGAGGTATGGTGTTTGGCCGTGTTTCGATATGTCTAAGCGTAGTAGGAAATTAGAAAGCAATACGCATGTAAAACAGAGAACCCCTGAACAAGTGAAGCGTTACCTGGATATAGAAACATATGATTTCAACACGATCGATCGAATTGCGAGTCGAACAAATACGTCTTTCTATTGTGTATTACATTTCGAAACCGAAGATCATGGAAGTACCGAATCCATCTCAATGTCTGGTCAAGAGATGGACGCAATTGTCGACGATATCGCATATAGGGATCTGCTGAACTTTAGCTTAAAAATAATGTAACTTGTAATAATAATGTGTGGTATCCTAGCCCTCTCCGGTGAAGAAGTAGAAGTATCCTCTTATCTCCTTTCTCACCGCGGTCCAGATGATTATCGAAGTGAAACGATAGGTAAATGTCGGATGGACTTTTACCGCCTCTCGATCAACGATCTCACTGATGCTGGTATGCAGCCATTTGTAAAGGAGAATGAGATGCTCATTTGTAACGGTGAAATTTACAACCATCGTGATTTACGTGATGGTACTGAAAAGAGTAAAAGTGATTGTGAAGTTCTCCTTCCGTTGATCCGACACCATGGAATGATGAAGACCCTTGACCTCATCAATGGTGATTTTGCGTTCGTATGGACGAACGGAAAGCGGGTCATGGCTGCCCGCGACCCTGTTGGTGTGCGCCCCCTGTTTTATACACGGTACACTGAAAACTCGATCGCCTTTGCAAGTGAGGTCAAGGCTTTGCTATTCCTGAATAGTGAAATTCACATCTTCCCACCCGGGCATATGTATGATTCGTACATCAACGATTTTGTATGTTATCACACTGGTTACTGGCATGTGAACAAATACATCAAGACTGGCTTTCAACGACAACTCAGAGAAACACTCGAACACGCGGTACACGACCGTATCGATAACACCGAACGCGACATTGGATTTCTTCTATCGGGTGGCTTGGACAGTAGTCTCATCGCTTCCATAGCTACCAGGAAGCTTGGGAAGATTCGAACCTTCTCAATTGGTCTCGAAGGGAGTCCGGACTTGGAAGCTGCGAGGACGGTGGCGAAGTACCTGGATACTGACCACACAGAGGTTAAGTTTACACCTGCGGAAGGTATCGCACACCTCAATGATGTGATCCATTCATTAGAGTCATATGACACAACGACGGTGAGGGCGAGTACACCTATGTGGCTTCTTTGCAAGTACATCAAGCAGAACACCCCATGTCGCTACATCTTCTCAGGTGAAGGGAGTGATGAGATTTTGGGTGGGTACCTCTATTTCCGTAACGCACCAAATGTGGATGAATTCGCGTGTGAAAACATGAGGCGTCTTCGTTTAATTCACCAGTTTGATGGGTTGCGGGCGGATAGATGTGCGGGTGCGCATGGTCTAGACCTGATTGTCCCTTTTCTCGACAAGAACTTCATGGACTTCTGTATGGTCATCAACCAGAATGAAAAGATGACTGGTATGGAGAAACGAATTCTTCGTGAGGCATTTGAGGGGTATCTCCCTCATGAAATCCTGTGGAGACAAAAGGATGGCATGAGCGATGCTGTGGGTACGAATTGGGTGGATGAAGTCAAAATGTACGCTGAGAAGGATGTCGACGACGTGGTATTCAGGGAAACGAGGGTGAAGTCGCGTGGTCACAATACACCCCTAACAAAGGAGGAGGCTTTGTATAGGAACATATTCTGGAAGATGTACGGGAAGGAGAATGATCATCTCATCAGTGAAATATGGCGTCCCAAATGGACGAGTATCACTGATCCTAGTGCGCGTCTACTTATAGAAAAGAATCCCAAGTAATATAAATGGCGCATTTCGTAAGGAGTTTCGACTGTAAAAATGAAGAACACGCCATGTGGCTGAAGAAAATCGGGAATGCTATGGCGAAATCTATGGGTGGCGAGAAGATTGATGTTATTGAAATTGTGAATAACAACCCTCTACCCGGAAAACCCACGGTAGACAACCCAGTAAACTGGGCATATGTACATTTTCAGTTGTGCATGAAGTACGCAAACGCTGTTCTAAACTGCGATGCGTTCGTTCCCAGTTCCGATTAGTTGCATATATTCATTTAACGTAAAATCCTGGGGTTCTGAATTTTCATCCATGCGTATGAGTAATATTTTACCCTTTACCACTTCCCCATGAAATGGGAATGGTAAAGTGTTTTCGTTCTCTATCAAACCATGTTCAGGTTTCATGATGACTACATCTATATCAGGCCACTGTCCTATAAATGTACCCCTCCCCGATAATAGTTTGAAAATTTCATTTTTTGATGGTTCAATGTCTAAATCTATTTCTTCAAGTTCATTTTCACTCTCATGAATGAGAACAGCCCTAGTCATCTTAATCACAACTCATAAAAAAATATTTACGAAATGTATATAATAACAATGCAGCGCATCATTATGATTATCGCAGTACTAGCGTTGGTGGCTTTGGCGTACTTCATGTTCGGATCTCCTGGTAAGGAACGTGACCCAAGGTTTGTTTTCAGCGAGAAATATCGTCCTGAACAATCTGCGTACAAGTACGGGCTCGTTGATACCAACCCCGCTCGTCGCGTGGGCGCCTTTTTCGACACCTGCTCACCCGAAAATATGGGGGACTGCAAGCGCAATGACCCTTACAAAGGTCTACCCAAGCCCTAAGTCGTATATTTTTTCACGTATAATTATATAATGGAAAACCCAACCCGTCAGTTCGTCATCAACAGATTTTCAGAATTACTGGAACTACCTGTTGATGACGTGATATGTATAAATCTTGAAAAAAACATTTTGAATCATTCGATCGGTCGTTGTGAAGATGCTGCATGGGAAAACCACAGGTTTACGAATATTTATAAGCATAAGTTTTTACAGCTTCAATATAATCTTCAAAAATCACCTGAACTGAAAAGGAATATTTTGGATAAAAAATTAAAAACGAGTGATGTGATTAATTTGAAACCCGATAAACTATGGTACGAAGGTCCATATGCCAAAGCTATTCAGGATAGAATTCATAAAGAAATCAGGAAGGAATACATCGCGAAAGAAGTCAAGAATCAAGATGGTTTTTTCAAGTGTGGGCGTTGTAAGTCTATGAAGACTACATACTATGAGATGCAGACTAGATCAGCGGATGAACCCATGACGGTATTCGTCAGTTGTCTTAACTGTAATCGAAACTGGAAGTGTTGAGTGTATGTTTTGAATCGGTGAGATCTGTTTTTAAATCACCGACCGATAAAACAAAAGTATACGGTAATTGTTTTTTCATCAATGTTTTTGTTCTAGCACTCGTAAATCCTAGGTAGTCGTATGTAATTTTATATTTATGAAGTTGTTTCTGTGTAAAACCTATAACCATACCCATACCCGGTCTCGCTGTGATGATCACTATCTTGTACCCCAAATTCCTGGCTATGTGTAGGAGTTCAATCATAGGTGTATTAGGGGTACCATCTTTAAAGATGAGTGTGTCATCTATGTCGAACATCACAGCATCATCGACACGCACTGGACGTCTAGATATATACTCAACACCTCGATTTTTTAGAGTATTCATTAATATTATTAAAGATTTAAATTTCATTGTGAACATAGATGATCGTAGATGTATATTGTGAAGATGATACTGTACAGATAGCTCGTATCATCAGTGAAATTGACGATTCTTACATTGTACAATTCCTCGAAAAGAACAAGTTCAATGTTTACGATTTCAGTGATGACGAGGTGACGGTTTCAAAAGATTCTATTTCCGGGTTTTACGACACAAATGACCTACAGGAAACGAATCTATATATGAAAGTTCAACACGGATATGAACTTTTGGATGATAGTGATGATGAAACATTTGAGTGTTCGGAATCAGATGATGATGAAAGTGAAGATGAATCACTTGTGGACGAAGACGAAGATGAAGACGAAGCCTAAGTAAAAATAGTCTTCGTATAAAACAAAATGGATTATAAAGAACCCAAAAAACGTGTTACCAAGAACGATAAGAAAAACAAGAGAGAGGTATTCTCTCAAAAACACGTGAGAAACCTACTTAAACAAAAGGAACAATCACAGAATAAGAGAAACGATGGCGCCATACACACCCCCGAATGTTCACTACTCACAAATGGACGTATCAATGTACGACGAAGATAGGATTTTCGCGTTCATCGGTAAGACTGGAAAGAGGTTTTATTGGCTCACACATACACTTGGTCTCGATTACTTGTGGTACGACAAGGAGCGTAAAGTAATTGAGATTTGGGGTCCCCTTTTCACCCATGTGAATAGACAATCCGAACATGTTATTCGGTGTGAGTTGGAATATTTTATGATGCCTAAGTTAGAAGATACAACCCCCGAAAATCAAGATGTTTTACAAGCGACCATCCAGACCTGTTAGGATCAAACCGGAATTTTCTTCCGGTTTGAGACCCCAAAGTGGTAGACTGTATGATATCATGAATCCAGGTGAATGTACACACTTTAAATTTGTGAAGGGTCCAATGTACATGGAAGATCACTATTTACGATTATTGAAAGCAAACAACAAAGCCCTTGGTATTCCTTACGTTGACCCAATGTTACCTAAACCCATACCACTTATTCCACCGGTAACACCAGAAGAACCTGAATTGGATGTACCGGATCGTGTCTATTTAAAACTTCGCATTTTAAAAAATGGTACCATCCGTGTGAAGTTGTCTGCAGCTATATGGGATTTACATGAGACATATTACAGAAATGCTCGCAAACCACCGTTTAAAGCTGTATTACAAGCGTATAAGTCGCATGGATTCAGTCAAGAATTTATCGAACGAATGAAGAAAAATAATACGAAGCAGCTCAACTATGCTAAAAAACTACCTGGTATCTTTCAAAAGATATTTGATAAGGAACCAGTGAAAAAGGTAAAGAAAGAGAAAAAGAAGGATCTCGAAGATGTCTCTGAAGAACCTGAAGAAGAAGTCAATGATGATGAAGACGTTCCTGCGGATGAAGGTGAACTCGATGTGGAACCTGATGATGAGGAAGCTGTAGAAGAGGAGGAATATGTCTCAGATGGGGACGATTAACACCTAAGTAGAAACATAAATGTAATAAACCATCTTGAAATGTTCGTCACCAACGTTGTCCTCGCCAACCAAATTCTCGAACGTGGCTTCTTCTACACCCTGAAGGAAGCGACGTATCACGCGAACCAGCAATCAAAGGAAAAGATCTGGAAGTTACCCAGTGGGGCTGTTTTCTTTGGAGACGTGGAAGTCCGCGTCTATAACACGGACGACTACAAGAATGAACATTTTCTTTCTTTCGTTGATTCCTACTGAGATTGCGCACATGTCTTGTGATCAACATGTTGTGAAAATTCAATTGGAAATTTGTCAAATGCTCTATACAGCTTGGTTCTTTTCGAATGAGCAGGACTTTGTCTGTGAAAACGCGCCCCTGACCAAAGATGGTAAGAGGAGGGGTTACAAACCCGCTCATGCAAAACACCCCATGACCATGTGGGTTGGTTCGAGTCTTAAGAATTACCTGTACGCGTGTAAAATTGGGATCGCTTTAACCCTTGAGTACACACGTAGATACGGAAAGGTACATACATGTGCGAGACATCTCATGTGGTTATATGAGAATCGTCCTTCTCACTTTGAGGAGAAGCGTAGTGATACAGCCTACTACTCAAAGGAGGGTATCCCTGAGTGTATGCCCGAAGAATACAGGTGTCCGAGTGTAGTTGATGCATACCAAATGTATTACATGATGGAAAAGATGATATTTGCTAGATATAAGGAACATGCTATGTCCACATAGATTCATGTATGTTAACTGCAGTGTGTGTACATGGAAATATAAAAGAACTCTGTGACACGTGTTATTGTTTTGAGAATTGCGAACATGACCGGAAAAAAATTCGATGCACTTTATGTCGAAAAAGTAGTTTAAAACAAAGCCACGTGTACTATACAATATGTTCAGCATTGGAAAGGGTTTTACCGCACCCAGTGTCAAAGTTGATACCAAGGAACGAAAAGTGGAATACCATCCAAGAACATATACACAATTTATCAGAGGACTCAAAAACAAGGAACTTCCCGCTGTGATTGTTAAACCCAGTCAGAATGTCGCCCAGTTTCAAGAGGAGAATGGTGATTATGGCGACGTTCGTATCGTTCAAACTGAACAGCTTTGGCAAACCCTGATGGACAGTGACGCCGAGGTTCTCATCGACACTTCAGGACCCCCGATGTCCTTCGCTGAAACTGGGATCATGTTGATCCTTGGTATCTATCTCTTCTCGGTTCTTCGAGCCATCTTCGGTTCCCGTGGCTCTGGTGGAATGGGAATGCCTAACCCCTTCGGAAAGTCCACGGAGTTTACGATGGACCAGGAGGTTCAGACCCGTTTTTCGGATGTTGAAGGTATCGATGCAGCGAAGGAGGAACTTGAGGAGATTGTTGATTTCCTCAAGAATCCCGAACGTTACTTTGGAAGTGGTGCCCGAATCCCCCGAGGTGCCCTCCTCGCTGGTGCTCCGGGTACAGGGAAAACCCTCCTCGCTCGAGCCATCGCTGGTGAATCCAACGTCCCCTTCATCCAGTGTTCCGCAGCAAACTTCGTTGAGATGTTCGTAGGTGTTGGAGCCAAGCGCGTACGCGAACTTTTCCAGCAGGCACGAGATAATCAGCCGTGTATCGTCTTCATCGATGAGATTGATGCTGTAGGGAAGCAGCGTTCGGGTGGTGGTATGCCCGCTAACGATGAGCGTGAGCAGACCATCAACCAGCTCTTGACTGAGATGGATGGTTTCGATAACGAGACTGGTATCGTGGTCATCGCTGCTACGAACCGTATCGATATCCTAGATGATGCTCTTCTCCGTCCTGGTCGTTTCGATCGTAAGATTCAGGTGACTCTCCCGAGTGTCCAAGGTCGTAAGAAGATCCTAGGTGTCCACTCGCGTGATAAGAACCTCTCGGAGGATGTTGACCTTGGGAACATCGCCAAGCAGACCACTGGATTCTCTGGTGCTGACCTGGCTAACCTCCTAAATGAGTGTGCCATCCGTGCGGTTAGGGATGCTGGTGGAACCATTAACAACGAAATCATCGAGGATGTCTATCAACGCATCGTCGTGGGTGCTAAGGGTGATGTAAAGTTCTCGATGCGCAAGAAGGAACTCGTGGCGTACCACGAGGCTGGACACGCCATCATGGGTGTTCTCGTCCCCGATTATGACATGGTACGCAAAGTATCCATCATTCCTCGGGGTGCTGCGGGTGGTATCACATTCTTCCAACCCAATGAGGAGAATGCCGACTCTGCGATGTACACGAAGGAGTACCTCTTGTCCCAAATCAAGGTGGCTCTCGGGGGTCGTGCTGCGGAGCAAATCATCTACGGGAAGGACAAAATCACCACAGGTGCCTCCTCCGACTATGCCCTCGTGTACCAGATTGCTCGCGAGATGGTGACCACCTATGGATTTGGTCAGAACTTCTTCGACTATCGCAAGATGTCTGAGGAGGCTTCAGCCATGGTGGATAACGAGATTGACCTCATCGTCGGAGACTGTTACGATGAGACTGTCGCTATGTTGAAGAACAACATGCCCCAATTGGAGCGACTCAAGGAAAAACTCATCGAAGAGGAAATCGTCGATGGGGAATGGGTCTATGAGTTGTTCAGGAGCTCGGTCAGTTTTGATTGACAAATTTCTTGAAATCGTCATACATAGATAAAAATTGCTGAGAAATCGCCGTATTAGCACCTTTATTCGGATGAAGAAGACCAGTTTTTAC
>Ga0209137_1001799_pt1 | contig 19750 bp, 47 predicted proteins | sample SaaInl5LU_22_DNA_FD_184642 | JGI IMG/M metagenome (GOLD analysis project Ga0209137, IMG submission 184642) | Marine microbial communities from expanding oxygen minimum zones in the Saanich Inlet - ESP_105LU_22_DNA (SPAdes) (version 2) | ecosystem: Environmental > Aquatic > Marine > Intertidal... | reverse complement strand
CTTATTGATAGTAATCCCACAATCATGTACCGACTCCAAGTGCACTCGATGATACGGTTCGTGAATTGAATCATTGACCATTCATCAATTCCCTCTCTTATATCTTAACCGTGCACGAATCCAATCTCGGTACATATGATATAAATGATAATTCAGTTCACATTAAAAATAAAAGTAATAAACCTCGTACTATATATCGTATAGGGGATACACACAATAAAGGGAATACACATGTACAACAACATAGTATCGATACTCATTACATTCGTATCTCATCTCACTACGTTCGTATAGGTAAACGTTATGTGAGTACCCCTATATGTGAACACTCCCCCATATCTCTACGTTTGCAACTCCCAGTACCCCAAGTACCCCTACTCCGATACTAAAATAAACGACTCAATATAAGAGGTTCTTAGCACTGAAGGATTGTGCCCGTACGACATTATTACACAAGGTGTGAAATAACCCCCAATCTCCCCTATTTAAGTGCAGCATGGTTATACGAGGTTGCCCATCTTATAAAAGACTTGAATAACGGACCCCCTATCATATTAAAATGGAATATACTCTATCAGTTATATACGTGAATATTACTATACAAATATATTAGGAAGGCACAAGTCGGTGTCTCTCGGTGTCTGGGGCTTTGCTGCTACAGAATATGACATAGTGACATATGGGGTAAATGTTAAAGAAATGCAGTTTATTCAATTGCTAGTGATTTTCATTGCATATACCATAATAATGACCATTCAGACACATTGTCAGTCGTTTTATTTGGTAGCCTCAGCAAAAAGTTGTATCTTTAGGGTGGTAGTGGGTGGGAGAGTATTCACTGGTTTCAAATTGTAAGTGAGATTGTAGGGTTTTACTTACAGTTGCTTCTATCTCACATATGGTAGACAAAACAGGGTGTAAGTTAAAACCTCGTTTCTGGTTATAAATTGTAAGTAAAGGGGTATGTTGATAAGTTGTTAATAAGTTTATAGAGCAATATTTGGTAGTCTCGGGAATTATTCGTATCTTTAGGGTGGTTGTGGGTGGGAGAGTTGAGGTACAGAGCAGATGAGGACTGAGAAGGATTGTTACAGGCATAACAAAATAGTTCATTTACCCTATTGTATATAACAAAATAAAGTTGTATATTTGGGTATAGATAATGAGAGAGATATAAACCCTTAAAGATATAAACGTTATGAATGAATTAAGTTTACAGATTACCGAGATTGGAAATGAATTGAGTACGAGGTTGAATACTTCTGATAATACTATTCTTACCGAAATGTTACAGAACGAAGAATGGAACGATAGCTTGTTAGATGAGTTAAACGATTGGTTATTAGGGTTATTAGAACTTTAACAAAACTTTAACATTTAGGATTTGGAGAAGTGGAAAACATTTCGTATATTTACTATGTAATGAGATTGAGAGTTAAACCTTTAAAACCCTAAGATTATGAGTAACAAGATGAAAAGAGTAGTAATAAAGAATGTTAATGTTTCTTTGTGTAACCCTGAAGATAGGTTGACTGACCTATTGGAAGATGGATATACTATGAATGGTGCTCTATTAGAGTTGATGGAAGAAGCTGTTCTCTATAACAGATTAGAGAGAAAGTACCCAAATTGGAATCCAACAATGATGTCCTATATGGATGATGATAAATACGAAGTGTATTTAGAAAAAATGAACTAACCCTTAAAATATAAACGATATGATGAACATTAAAGAGTATTACATGAACAAGTACCCACAAGATGAGTTGGGTGTTGAATTGAATGATAATGCAACCTTTGTAGGATTATTGAATTGCTTGTATGAAGGTAATGATGTATATGAGTACATTGGTGAGGGTGATAGTTTAATCAGAGAAAGATTATTTGAGAAACTCGCAATTGACACTAACAAACCATACAATTACATATGGGACCTTTGGTTAAGTTAAACACTAAATAGATAAGATATGAATAAGTACGAAGAGTTAAGTAAATCAATAAAGTTCAATTTAGAAGCATTGGATAAGGAGATAATCAACCAAGATGATTTCAGACAGGCTATCGAGGAGATTTACGAATTTTTAAAATAAGATAAGATATGAGAAGTTACGATGCAATTATAGGAAAGTTAATCACCTCAGCAATGGATATGGAAAGATTCGTAGTAGAAGAGGGAGAACCATTGTATGTGAGAGATGGAGTAAGAGAGATACTGAAGAGAATTATCAAGTTCGATGAGTATATGTCATATGGTGCAGATTCGGAGTTATTCAAAGAAATGGTTGAGGTTGAAATTTTAACAAAACTTTAACATTTAGAATTTGGTAGTCTCAAATAGTTTTCGTATATTAGTGGTGTAGTTGAGAGGGGAGGTTCTCTCTCTTTTAAACCCTTTAAATATGATAAACGAAACACACGTAGGATTAGTAAGAATGAATGGAGGACAATTGATAGGTGCTCAATATATGTTATCTAAGTGGGAAAGAAACTTAGGTGATAAATTTACTATCCAAGGAACTGAGTGGATAGTTGGTGTAATTGGTGATACTAAAGATGATGTGATTGAGGTTCTTAATGATATAATTAAAAAACAAAATTCTATCATCAACAAACAGAACTACCAATTGAGAAAGAAAGAAAGAATCGAAACTAACAAAGTTTGGAATAAGATTCTTGTTGATGTGATGAGAGATATAAACGAATCAATAATATAGAAAGTATGAATAACGAGTTAAAATTAAAACAGTATATGTTCTCCTTCGAAGCTGGAGGTTGGAACACAGTATGGGCAAAGACATTGAGAGGTGCAAGGAAACTGGCAGTTCAACAGTATAAGGATTCAGATACCTTAAATGTGAGAGTAAGTTCAGTACACTTAGCTACTGCAGAAGGTTTGTTCAATGCAATGAGTTTATTCTACTAAGATATGAGTAAGATGTATTTACACCCTATTACCAAAGACAGATTCATTGGTAAAGATGAGTACTTTAAGATAATGTTCGGTGAGGAGTTTATATCATCACCATGTAAAGGAACTATACAAGAGTACGAGGATTCAAAACTTTAACAAAATTTTAACATTTATCATTTGGATAAATGGAATAAATGTCGTATATTTACTATGTAATGTGATTGAGATGTGACTCTAGCGTTATTAACCTTTAAAATATAAATTATGTATAAGTTATTAGTAAGATGGATGGATGGACAACAAATGAGTAGAGAAATCCAGACAGTAGGTCAGTTAAGAGGAATCATCAACTCGGTAAAAGGAGGAGTAGTATATTCTCAAGTGATAACCCCAAGTGGTGTAACAAAAGAAATCACTAAAGAATTCAACAAATAAGAGTATGATGACAGATAAGGAACTACAACAAATAGGGATTACTCGAACTGAGTGGAATTCTATGTTAGATAAGGAAATCCAATACATCGAAGAATGGTCAAAGACAGTAAGCCGGAATGAGTTATAATCTCGGTACATGTAATAAAATAAATATCAGTACACATCATGAGTAAGAAGAACAAGAAGGAAGAAAAAACTATATACAAACATAGGAACTGTATCATAGAACTAACACCCACAGAGCAACACCAAGAAATGGTAACTATTACTAAGACCCCTAAGATACGTAAGGAGTTTGAAGGAAGAAGATACCTTACCTTAGAGCATGCACATAACCAATTAGAAACCTTTGAGAGTGAAAGACTTATAAAATCTAAGGAGAGTTATGTGAAGAAGCAACTAAAGGAAGTGGTCATCCTCGAGGGAGAAGGATTTAACTTTGTGAAGTCTACTGGCCGTGAACGCTAGTGAGCGGATGAGGTGGAAGGGGGGACCCTACCGAGGTTTCTTGTAACTAGCAGAAATGAAAAAAGGTATATGGACGCACGGATACGTTTTTATTGCGAGACAGGAAAAAATGCCACCAGAAGATGATACCCCTATATACACCCCCAAGGGTGTATCACAATACAATATGGGTAAGTGAAGTAAAATAGAAATGATTACACGTATATAGTACGAGGTTGTAAATCTTATTTTAAAATAATGATATGAAAGAATGGTACACGTATATAGTAGAATGTTCAGATAAATCTTTATACACCGGAATTACAACTGATTTGGATAGAAGGGTTAATGAACATAATACATCTAACAAAGGTTCTAAGTACACAAGAACAAGGAGACCAGTTAAGTTAGTTTACAATGAACCCCATACAGATAGGTCTACCTCATCTAAGAGAGAATCCGAGATAAAGAAATTGAGTAGAACTGAAAAGTTAAAGATAACAAACAAAAGATAGAATGAAGAAATTAAACGAACAAGAGAAACAATTACAAAGATGGGCAATCAACATGTTAATCTTCGTTGGTATTCTATATGGTATAGCCTTGTTAGCCAAATTCGGTTAAGATGGATATTAAAATAGAAACCTCAACCCATATCGTTTCAGTATGTGAAGGATATATAGTGATTGAGGATAAAGAGGATGGGGAGAAAGACCCTATTGTTAAAGAGATAGGAGAGTTGGATGTCTTGTACAAAGCATCGATTCAATCCTTATACCCTATTATTGATTGGTTGATTAAGGAAGTAGGTAAACGTAAATACAAGAAAAGAAAGAAAAAAGATGAAAGTAGGTGATACTATTAAGTTTAACTTTGCAGGTTCTACCGATGAGGGGACTATACAAGAAGTTAGGAAAGAAGGAAATAAGATAATCTCATACCTTGTGTGGGATGGTCGATATAGATACGATGTAAATAAAGAAGATATATTATGAAAGATAAGATTAAAAAGTTTATTAAGAAGTTTGGGTTACCCCTTACTATGGTCATAGCCTTTAGTGTAATTTTTAAAGATGCACTATTAGGTCTATTGTTCGGTTGGGTGTTCTATATAGCTAACGATAAGAAAGATTGTTGTAAGTAATGAGTACAAGAATATTATCCTTTGACCAAGAAGAGTTCCTCTTAAAGTGTGTTAAACTTATAGAGAAAGAACGTAAGGGAGGCACTGCGAGGATATACCAATGGGATTTAAAAAAAGAGATATGGTTCATCGATAGGGTCTTATCCGATAGGGAGTATTCTATCCATGATGACTCGGATAGGTTGAACTCAATACGTAATCTATATAGGTATATTCAAAAAGGAGTAACAACCTCGAACTAATTGGACAAGCGTGGAGAATCCCACCTACTACTAACACTACTATATACACATGAAAGAAATCAAATACACCATATCCCCTACTCAGAAGAATATCTTAATGAAATTCAGAGATACTCTACATAGGTACTATGTTAAAGGAAATACCTCTTATACTACTCTTATGGGGTCTGTATTAGATATGCGAGATTCTATGTCCTTATTGGATTGTGTCTTATATACCCAAGAGTATACACCTTATGATAAAGAACAACTGAATGAAATTCGTTCTATGTATATCTCCCTTACTAACGAATAAGTGAACTAAAACTTAAATCATCACACGTACCAACGTTGCTATTACGAGGTTCCCACTTTATTTGGATATTTCGATTATTTGTTGTATCTTTGTATAATCAAACTATAAACTATAAACTATATGTTACAAATTATTTCAATGTACCTCCTTGTAGGTCTTATCTATACTATCCTGTTGGATTGGCTACTAAAGAACTATTCCGACCGTAAGGAAGGGTTTGGTATCAAACACTCCCTATGGAATATAACCTTATGGCCTCTTGCTATGTATTTGGTCTACCACTTCCATTATAAAGATAAAGATGATGAAGGAATATAAATTTACCCAAAAACAATTCGATTGGTTGGTGGATGTTATCAACTCACCTCTTGAGTATTCGGAAAAGGTTCGTAATACTGCTTCTATCTTGTTAAAGGGATATGGGTTTAAAGGTTGGTATTCCGCCAATGCTAAGATGGCATTGGAAATGTTAACCCATATGGTAAGGAAGGAACGGAAGCAAAGAGAAGTAGATGACTTGCCTTTCTAATACTATCAATAGATGGAAGATGAAAATCTTATTTTGACGACAATGAAAAAAATTCTTTAAAACGACACAAAATTTAGTTATGGTAAAATATAATTTTAAAGGTAAGTCTTATGAGATAACCATTACTGATGAATGGGATAGGAACGAACAAAGAGAAGAACAAATCCTAAGAGATTTTAAATACCTCGAATCGAAAAAGGAATGGTTGACAATAAAGAATAGAATACTCAATGGAACCACAATTGGTTGGATGGTGTGTGTTGGGGAGATAGAACGAATCGAGGCACCCAAGAACGATAAAAAATTTTGGTAATGAATAATTAAAAGATGGGAATAGAAGGATTAATAATATCAATAGGTGGAATTGTACTTGGATTAATTATTGGATATCTGTATGGAATGGAGAAAGAGCGTAGTAGAATCTATGAAGCATTTCGATATTATGAAGATTATACCTATAAAACGTTTAACGATGTATTAGAAAAATACGAAAAGATAAAATAATAATTATGAACTATCCCTTTTGGATAAATGATTTCGATAGAATAAAGAATTATAAAGAGAAGTATCCGCTTGCATCGAAAATCTTTGAATACCCACAATCTTTTTGGTTTGGTGATAATCCTAAGAAACCAAAAAAGAAGATGACCGAGAGTATCCAACGATTACTCAAACGGGCAGAACCTCAATTACCTATCTTAGTTATTTACAATATACCTAATCGAGATGTGGGTCAGTACTCTAAAGGTGGGGCAAGAACACGAGACTTATACTTGGAGTTCATCGAAAACTTTGCAGAAGGTGTCGGTGATTCATCTCCTATAATCATTTACGAACCAGATGCATTGCCACACTCTACTTTGTTAGATGAGGAATCACAAGAGTGGAGATTACAACTGATGAAAGAATCCTTGGAGATTCTAACGAATAAATGTAATGGTATTATCTATGTAGATGTAGGTCATAGTTCTTGGTTACATTATAATGATGTATCTGATTTATTAGATAAAGTAAGTAATCCTAAAGTGAAAGGATTTTCTATTAACTCATGTAACTATCGCAGTACCAAGGAATGTTTAGGTTGGGGTAAGAAGATATCAAGATTAAGACCTGGTGATACATTTGTGATAGATACTTCACGAAACGGCCAAGGACCTTTAGATGAAGAATGGTGTAATCCACCTCAACGAGGGTTGGGTGAACCACCAACCACCGATACTGCTCATAAACTATGTGATGCATATCTTTGGGTTAAGATTCCAGGTGAATCAGATGGTAAGTGTAATGGTGGACCTAAGGCAGGAAAGTTTTGGGGAGAACAAGCAGAAGAATTGGTAAAATATAAAAAACAATAAGATATGAGTAAAGAAAGAGATGCATGGCAGATATTAAGAATACAAGCAGAGTTTACTCGAGGGTTTGATACCTTTTCCGATTTAGGTCCATGTATATCAGTATTTGGTTCCGCTAGATTAAAAGAAGGAACTCGTTGGTATAATGAAGCTGATAAGTTGGGTGAGTTATTAACTACTCATGACTTTGGTGTAATCACTGGTGGTGGTCCTGGTATCATGGAAGCAGCAAATAAGGGTTCACATAATAGTGGTGGTAAATCGGTAGGAGTTGGGATAGAACTTCCATTTGAAAGTGGAATGAATAAGTTCGTAGATAAGGGAGTTGAGAATAGATACTTCTTTACACGAAAGGTAATGTTCTTAAAATACTCTAAGGGGTTTGTTATCTTTCCTGGTGGATTGGGTACCTTAGATGAGTTCTTTGAAACACTCACCCTTGCACAATGTGGACATAATATAGAATATCCAATTGTATTAGTTGGTAAAGAATATTGGAGTGGTTTGGTTGATTGGATTAAAGCTACTTTACTTACCGAAGGAATGATATCAGAAAAAGATTTAGATTTGTTTAGGGTAGTAGATACTGCAGAAGAAGCTGTAAATAAAATAGTAGACTATCATACTAAACATGAAATTGAAAATACAAACTTTTAAATTTTAACAAAACTTTAACATTTATCATTTGGTAAACTCAATTTATAATCGTATATTTACTATGTAATAAAGATTGAGAGTCATGAGAGAAATTAAAATCGGATTAATAGTAACAGTAGTTCTTATTATTGGTGGATTAATAGTTCCACAAATCATTAGAGGTTTAGTTTACCTATTAGGATTAGGACTGAGAAATCCAAAAGAAAGTGTAATCTTATTATCAGTTGCATTATCTTGTTATTCATTGGGATTATATCTCGGTAATAAAAAAAATAAAAAATAATTACAAAAAGATTTGTATATCTAAAATAATATTCGTATCTTTACATAGTAAAAGAGATATAGATGAAGATTAAAGTATTAACGTTAATCATCCTATGGTTTATCATGATTGGTTCCATAGTATTAGCATTAACATAACGAACCTGCCAGGCAAGTTCCATACGATATAGTATCACAGGCGATGAAATGATACTACGTACTATATTGTAAAATTTAAGTTGAAGTTAAGGGGTTTTCTTCAACTCATTAAAAGAGACCAACTCTCTCTCCTATCCCAAGTGTTCATCCGAACCACCCACTAAGAAGCCTGGTCTCACTTAGTGGGTTTTTTATTTTTAGAAACTTTAACATTTCTTTAACAAAACTTTAACATTTACCCCTTGTGTAAAAGAAATAATATTCGTATATTTACAAAGTAATAATAAACAAGATAAACCATGAAAAATTTAAATCAAGTATTAGAGAACTCAAAGAATTATTTAAACGAAGGAAACTTCAAGATGGCTTCAGTAGAAGTTGGTAAAGGAATTGATATCTGTAAGATGTATCATAGAGAACTAAACGAGAGTATCAATCCTAATTGGGATATGAGAAAACAATGGGATTATAAACAAGAATACAAAATCTTCGGTAAGAGATTACAATATTGGTCTGAAAAGTTTTGGACATTATTAGAAGATAACAATCTTGATTTGGTATTAAGAGAAGAAATAAACTTAGAACCAATCATGACAGCAATAGTTCAAGGTAAGAACTCTAATGGTCAAATGGAAAAATCATCTTATATATTATAGAATTATGAACAAAGAAGAATTATTGTATGCCCTACCGAGTGTAGGGTGTTTTATCAATGAAGATTTAACTGTATATAAATCTAAGAATGGAGTACCTGATTTAGATGAGTATTCACATGTAGGTTGTCTTGCATCTGAATGGGTTGGTAAGATATCTAATGATGATGATACTTTAGTAAGTGAGTTGATATATTGGAAAGAACGATTTAGCTAAATATAGAATATTTATTTAAATATGACAGAAAAGTATATAAACCCAAAAACCCCATACATAGCAAATACTAAGTTTCAATCAAATGATGCAGTATGTGTGTATATATTAGAAACAGAATCTGCAGAGAATGAAAAGTTATCTATTGGACACATACCACTTGATTTTTTATATAGAAATCCATTTGAGATTTCACACTATTTAAGTTTGTTTGAAACAAAAAAGTATTTAGAAAATGTAACTGATTCTAATTACGGGGAATTTGGATTCTCAAAATTACTTGGATTATATAATCATTTTTTAAAAGATGGTAAATTTCAAGGACTATGTTCGGCACACTACAACCCGCGGTTGCAGAAAATAATAATACACCCAGGAAGTACACGACAATTAATATTGGAAATGTTTTCGAACGAGCCAATAGAGTATATATTTTTTAATACGAATGGTGTAACATTTCCATTTTCACCCGATATGGAAGTAATAGAACCTCTTCAGAAGCTACACTCGATGGGGTATTCGTTAGGTAGTTTAACACCAGACCATGGTTCATTAATACCACACCCAAAACCTAATCATGAGTTGGATAACGAGTATGATGAAATTCATGAGGTTGTCGTGTATAATAATAAAATAAAAAATATTATCTATAATAATAAAATATATAAAAATTTTGAATGTGATTATATAGACTCGACTTGTCTTGCTAAAACTGAATCTGAAAGTGATATCATATTAAAATTAAATATAAGTAAAGATAAAGATGAATGGGATTATTACATTCAGTTATTAAAAATGATGCTAATACTTTGTAACAATGAAGAATACTCTGATGATAAAATTAGTATTGTAAAAAATAAGAAACCCCTAATATGAGAAAAACTATAATCGATACAAAGATAGAACGTGCAGTAATTGAAATCAATGGTGGTTGTAATTACACATGTCAGATGTGTCCTCAAACTTCACCTGGTAGAAGTAAGGGATTTCTTAAAAAGATGCCACTTGATGAATTTGAAAAATATGTAATCGAATGTCATAAACGAGGTGTTAAGGTAGTCAACTTAGAAGGGTCTGGTGAAGCAACGTTAATGAGAAACTTACCTGATTATATTTCAATACTAACTAAATACGATATAAAATCTTTTATATACTCCAATGGATTTAGATTCAAGGGGCAATTTATGAAAGATTGTATAGATGCCGGATTGAGTAGAATTAGGTTTTCTATTATTGGATATGATAAAGATACATACACTAAGTGGATGAATCAAAATTCATTTGAAGTAGTAAAACAAAATGCATTAGATGCACAAAAATATATCAAAGAAACAAATAGTTCTACTGAAATTGCATCATATCATTTGATACTTGATAATGATAAACAAGAGTATGAATTGGAACAATATAAGAAAAACTTTATAGAGCCAGTTGGTAGTTTAGCAGAAGTATGGAAAATGCACAACTGGTCTGGTGTATATGAAAATCCAAACGAACGAGTTGGTAATAAAAAAACATGTGGTAGACCATTTGCACCTGAGATAACAATTCGAGCTGGTGGGTTAGATGGAAAGACTGGTGCAATCCATCCATGTTGTCAAGTACTTGGTAATGATGACGAAGCAGTACTTGGTCATTTATCAGAAAATACATTTGATGAAATATGGAATGGGGAATTGTATCAAGAACTTAGAAAGGGTCATATTGAAAAAAACTATCCATCATATTGTGAGAACTGTGATTTTTTAGTAGATGATACTGAAGTACTTGTTTATACTAACCACGATAGGACTACCCACAATTTAGCAGGAACAGAATTTACATTAGAAGATTTTAGATAATGAGTAAAGTTATATACATGGCAGATACCATCAAGATGCTGGGAACCATAGATGCCGATAATACCCAACAGATAATAGCTAGTGGTGAAGTGATTCAAGATGAGAATCCTTACTTAGTAGTTGAAGTAGATGATACTACTGAAGTTAAACAAAGAAAGTTATTGAATGGTGAATATGTAGAAGAATTAGAAGAACCTCATACTTTATCAGTAATCACAAAGTGTCCTTCAAAGTGGATACTACAAGATTTAGAAACTGGTCAAGTATATAGGGGAACTGATAATAGTGATATTGGTAATCAATGGAGAGAAATGATTCAAGAAAAATCTCAACCTCCTACTAGATAAACTTCTTAGTGTCTTAGTATTTAAGTTAAGGGTTTAAATGTTTATTTTTTTCTTACCCCCCTACCCCCTACTATATTATATACTAAGAAAATAAAAAATTATAAATAAATTTTAAAAAAGTTATTAACAATTTATGAATGAAGATGATTTTAATGAGTTTCCAATGAACGATGGTGGTAGTGATTATATGAAACACCTACGTGATATGGAAAAAGAAATGATGAAGATTGATTTATCTCGTGGTAGTGCAATGCCATTAGATATGGAAGAGTATTTAGAAATATTTGGAGAACCATCAGATTTAGATTTACATGATATTACTCAGGCTTATATAAAACTTTATATGAAACAAGGTGAAGATTGTTATATTCCTTTCGTAGTAGATGCATATGGAAAGGGTTGGGTTGAGTGTTTATTAAAATACAATGAACAAGTCGAGGAATATGAACTATGTGCTATCATAAAAGAACACTTAGATATTTATGAAAAGGAATTAGATGTTTCTTAAAATTTTAACAAAACTTTAACATTTGAAGTTTGGTAGAATCAAATAATATTCGTATATTTACTTTGTAAGATTGAGAGAGAGATAAACCTTAAAACTATATAATATGAAAAGTAAATTTGAAATTTGGTTAGACAAAGTTAACGAAGAAAGAAAAGATTATTGGAACGCTAGATTCAATTACAAAGAGTACGAACCTTTGGTAGTTGAGAAAGGTAGAAAGTATATCAAACTTCTTGATGGTTCTACTGTATGGGGATTCGTTTCTATGTGGGAAGGAATCAGTAAAGGTTCTTATGTTAAGAAAGGTGATTTACTAAAACCAGCAAGTTGGAATACTCCTGCTAAACATAGTAGAGGAAACATCTTCGAAGGAACTGATACTTGGGAATTTTACGGACCTAAATACTTAAAATAAAATCTATGAAAAACAGAATATTTACCCAAGATGAAATCCAAGATTTATTGGAAGATGTACAAAACCTTATTGATGATTTAAGTTTTGATTATGATAGATTATCACAATCTGGTAAACAAACTTATGATGAACTTTGTAATAAATTAAACCTATAAACTATGTTAAAGAAAATATTATTTTTACTATTAGGAATACTAATAGTTTCATGCGAAAAGGAAACAATAGATATATATGATACGTTAGAAATAGAAACTATTGATGAATCGGATGAAATTTCAAGATTGTTTTCTGAGACAGAGATGGAAGTACATGTTTCAACTCCATTCACAATTAGAGAAAACACTCAACTCTTAAAAAATGAAGATGGGTTTTCACAATACTACGATGGTACACTTGCACATGTACATGGAAACATTCAATACACCTTCGATAATGAGGAATATTTATTTGTAAGTCCAGCTGGAGACCCACCTGAAAGAGGTACTGGAATTGAAGTAGGGCCTTTATTATATAAAAGAATTAAAAATAAGTGGGTATTTATTAAAAGTTTCAATGATGTAAATCTTTATATGGTTAGAAACTATGATATGTCTGAAGATGGTTCTCACTTTGTATTAGGAGATGCACCTGAGTACACTTGGTTACCTTCCCCACCTCCTGGTAAAGGAGTTGGTATACCTTCAAATATTTATATTGGAAAAATCTTAAAAGATGATATTGAATTTACATTAGTAAACCCAGATAAAAAAGTATGGGCCCATGATGTGTCTATTGGGGATATTAATAATGATGGGTTATTAGATGTTGCATCTGCAGGAGATGGTACTAGACTTTATTTTCAGAAATCAGATGGAACTTTTGAAATTGATGAAAGTAAAGTAGAACAAAATTGGAATTGGTTTCATCCTTTTGCAATTGATTTTATTGATGTGGATGATGACTCTATTTTAGAGTTTGTAGTAAGTTCATATAATATGCCAAGTGATGAAACTAAATACCATAATGATTTACAAGTTTACAAAATGGATAGTGATGGTATCTTTAAAAGAACATTTCATTCTGAAAATCCTAATGAATTTATTCAAGGTATAGCTGGTGCAGGAATGATTCGCACAAGTGATATGGATAATGATGGGTTGACTGATGTAGTTATTAGAAGAGAGGGGTATGGTATTAACATATTTAATCCTACTGAAATTTGGAAAAATAATGGTGATGGTACTTTTTCTAGATTAGATATTTTTGGAAATAGTAGTGTGGAAGAAAATGGCCACTATGGATTTGAAATTATTGATATAAACAATGATGGGTTTAATGATATTGCATTAGTTGGATTTCACTGGGGTAGTGAATTGAGAATAAATCCCCCAAGGGATGATGAGGGATTCATTTTAAATAATCTTATTCATTTAAATAATGGAGATGGTACTTTTAGTAAGTACAATGGAAAGGACTTGAGTGGAGGGGAAGGGTTTCAAATAGAAATTTTTTATCCAATTAAAATTAATGGAAAATTCAGATATATAGGAAAATCATCGGTGCCTTCTCCTGATGGGATTATTAGTAAACTTTTTGAAATAAATTTTGATTTATGATGATGCCTGAAGGATATATGAATACTGCCCTTAGAACTGTATTCAGAAGTGAAATTGAAAATCATTTAGAAAACATAATGATTTCACTTGAAACTGATAATGAATATGATGAAGGTATTTATATAGGCTCAACCCTATTCACTAATTTAAATCCACTACCTTATTGGGATAAATTTTTATATACAGCAAATCAATACTTAATAGATAAAACTATTTTAAGTGCCACATATACTGATAATTTCCAAGCCCACTCTAAAGCTATATGGTTGACTGATGAGTATCTTAAAAATGGTAAATTTGATAACCCACTATGTTCTCATTGGAATCCTAGGCGTGGTGAAATTGAAATACATCCTGGTGCTAGTAGGACTAATATAATATCTTTATTTTCACCAACTGCAAATGTTGAGACTTATTATTTTTCAACATATGGTGTTAAACCAGATTGGATAGGTGATTTTAATAGATTAAATTATAGTAGTTTAATGGAAGTTAAGAATTCATATCCAAGGGGTACATGGACTATTGGAATATCTGCAGACCATGGTACCTTCATACCACATATTACAGTTGATGGAAATCAAACAGGACCTAATGGTGCAATATGGCATGAAAAATGTAGAAATATTTTACAAACTAAAAAACTATGGATAAATAGAGATATTGGTATATTAAATTTGTTCAATAAAGTAAATAATAAAGAGTCTGCAGACATGATTATTATTATAAAAAATGAAGAACTCACTATTCAAGATTTGCTTAGATTATCTATATTGGTATTTTTAAATTATAATTGGGAAGATTCTTCAATCAAAATTGAAAATCAATCAAACGACCACAACTTAAAAATTATGTAATAATATGAATTTTGAATACGAAGATGAACTTGAATTAGAAGCCGATATATATTCTAAAAATAGTAAGACACCTCATCAAGTAATGGAGGATAAGTTTTATGGAATATATAATAGAGATTATAAAAGATACTTAGATTCCATTGAGTGGGATGGTCTATGGTTAAAGCATGATACCCCTGAGGAGGCTAGAGCAAGACAAGAAAAAATACAACAACATAAATTAGAAATGGAATTAAAATACCATCCATTTAAAAAATGGTTTTAATATGAGATTACTTACAAGTGGAGATAGCTTTACCAAGGGATTAATAAAAGTACCTAAACGAAATTCAGTAGAAGAACAGAATAGAATAAATTGGCCAACTCAACTTGGTAAGTTATTAAATACCGAAGTTGTAAATTTAGCACAACCTAGTGCCGGTACTGACTACATATCACATTCTATTCATAACTATTTAAGAAGAACTAAAGATAGAGACTTTTTTGTAATCGTTGCATTTTCTGCACTTGAACGACAATGGGAAGCAGAATTTTTTGATAGAACATACATGTGGCCAGGTCCGTATTATAAAACTGAAAATTATAGAGAACTTTTTTATAAAAATGAAATGATGATACGTGGATTACATCAGTTTCTTGCTGAGGAAAATATTCCACATCTATTTACTAATTCATTTGTAGACGTAAAATATGCTAACAAAGGAACTAAGGATTTTGACTTAGGAAATCATGATGTAAATGACTATTGGTTAAATTGGAATTACGATTCAAATACGTTATATAACATAATATCCGAAAACTATTTAGAAGTAAATCCAACATACTCTCACTCAACACAACGTGAATCAGATTTTCATAATGGTTCTATTTATATAGCAGGGTGTCTACACCCAAGTGAAGAAGGACATAAATTAATAGCAAAAACTATTTATCCATATGTGAGTAAGTACTTTAATAACTTAATATAAGTAAAATGAAAAATGAAATAAATATTTGGTATATTGTATTAGGTGGGTTGCTTGGTATATTTGCTCAACTTGGTGCATGGATGCAACATAACTTACAATTTAAATATCCAAAGTTAGAACCAAATTGGTGGGGGTGGTATTTGATGTCAATACCAATAACTTGGTTGTTTTTAAACTCAACCAAATATGGAGTAACTGGATTTGGTGGTTCTATATGGGCTAATAGATTTTTGGGATTTTCATTAGGTATAGTAGTTTATGCAGTATGTACTCATTATGTTTTTAATCAACCAGTCACACCTAAAGTATTTGTACAAATATTATTGTGTATGGTGATAATCGGAGTTCAATTTTTATGGAAGTAAATAAAAATGTAGATTTAAAAATTTATGCATCGAATAAATTAGTAGTATTTAGTAAACCGAAAGTAGCTACACGATTTTTAATGGGTCTATTTTATGGTAACAAACCAAATACACCTGAACAACCATTTAAACTAAATCATGATTTAGGGCTTGAATCTTCAAGTAGTGTCATTGGTCATGTCTCAGCTAAGTTTAAACCAATAGACTACTCAGATATATTTGATATAAAGAAAAACAAAAAAAATATAGTATTAATATATAGAAAGCCATACAAGAGGGTCATGACTGGCCTCGTACAATGTATAATATTTGATGTATTGGATAATCATCTTGATAAGATGCTACCACTAATGTTTGATAATCCTCTTGAATTTAATACACCATTAGATAAACTGTTTCAATATACTACACAAAAATTATTTTACAACCATAAATGGTCTAATATTAGCTCTTTAATGGATGATGAATTATTAAAGACAGTTGATGCAGATGTTGATTCATTAATATCTCAAATGCTAAATAGAATGATTACCTATATTAGTTTTTTAGGAGTTCCAAATGATGTTCATCTTGAAAATTATTTATCCATTTATAATTCTATTTTATCAAGTAATTTGGTAGATAAATCTAAAATAACTTTAATTAATATTGATGATAAATCAAATAATTTAGGAGATATATTATCGTCATATGACTACGATTTATTTCCTAATTTAGAATATGCAACAGATAATACCAAATCCAACAAAAAAGTAGTTGAATTATTATTAAATCACCCATCACTTAAACATAACTTTTTTAATATGCAAATAGAAAAACACATAGAAACTGATAACTATTTTTATAATTTATTTGAAAAGTCTGAATTAAATATTTTAAATAAATCAAAATAAATTTGGATTTCTCATTTATTTTTCTTATATTTGTATAGTAACATTTAAAAAGATAAAAGATGAATAAATGGCATTATCACGAGATGGGTTCTCGAAACAAAAAAACAGGAAAACTTGCATACTACAAAGTTACTGTTACTGACTACAAAATAACTGACTGCGAATGTCCGGCAAGGTCATTCAGAAAATACTCACCATGTAAACATATGAAAAATTTACATAGTAAGATGGGTAAACATATCACTATCTAATATTGGTATAAGAACAATCAATATTATAACTACAAAGTAATAGAAATAATCTATATATAATAATATGAGTTTAGTAGGAATTGAATTCCCTAATATATCAATCAAGGCTATTGATGAATTGGGAGATACATTTAATTTAAATGTATTAGAAAAAGCAAAAGAAGGAAAGAAAGTATTGTTATTTTGGTACCCAAAGGATTTTACCTTTGTGTGTCCAACTGAAATACATGCTTTTCAAGAAAAATTAAGTGAGTTCGAAAAAAGAAACACTTTAGTAATTGGTGCATCATGTGATAGTGCAGAGGTACATTTCGCATGGTTAAATACACCAAAAGATAATGGAGGTATTGAAGGAGTAACATTCCCATTACTTGCAGATACAACGAGATTATTATCTTCTAAATTGGATATACTTGATACCGATGATTGTGTATCATACAGAGCAACGTACCTTATCGATTCTGATGGAGTTGTATTCCATGAATCAGTAAACGATATGCCAATTGGTAGAAACGTTGATGAGTATCTAAGATTGATTGATGCAAAAATCTTCAATGAAGAAAAGGGAGATGTTTGTCCAGCGAACTGGTCAGAAGGAAACGATGGAATGAGTGCAACTCGTGATGGTGTAGCTGATTACCTATCTAAAAACTAAGGAGGAATTATGTTTATAGAATTACAAGAAGATAACTTACAATCTATCTTAGAACAGAACGAAAAAACATTAGTAATGTTTGGAGCAGGTTGGTGTGGTAATTGTAAACTACTCAAACCTAAGTTTAAGAAAGTATCAACTGAAAATGAAACTATACCCTTTGTATATGTTGATGCAGATAAATTATCAAACAGTAGAAAGTTAGTTACGTTATCTAACATTCCTGCAATCGTATCTTTTAATGGTACCGAAAATGTTGGACAGGATATGGGTAATAAAATTGATGTTGTTTATTCAGTATTAGAGAATATAAAATAATGAGATTACCAATTATAAAACATTTAGTAGAAAACCCAGAGTTCGATGAAGATTACTTTATAGAAACTGTGGATGTGTTAGTATCACTTGCCGATGCACGAGGAATTAAAGATGAGGAACTCGATGTAATTGGTGAGTTGGTATCTAACTTAGAAGGAGCAATTGATGTTAAACATCAGATACGAGGTGGTGTATCTCAAAAAGAAGCACTGAATAACTTTATGAAGAAAGTTGTTGGAACCATAGATAGACTACAATAATGAATATCGAAATATTAGGATGGGTTGCAACACTCGTTATCATAGTATCATTCTTAGTAAATGATATTAAAACTCTACGAACAGTCAGTTTAATCGGAGCAATCCTTTGGGTAATATATGCATTTGTAATTCAATCAAGTTCAATTGTCTTTCTGAATTTAGTAATCGTAGGAATTCAAATATATAAATTATATAAAATAAAACTTAAAAAAGATTTGGATAAGTAAAACATTATTCGTATCTTTACTTTGTAAAACAAATAAATTATAAGAAATGGAAAAAGTTTATGTAAGAAAATGTGAGAGGTACACCGTATGGGAAGCCTCAGAACCAATCGAAGTTAATGTAGAAAAACTTCGTCAATGTGAACCACCATATGAGGGTGAAACAGAACAAGACCTTTTAGAGTATCTAAACGATAATGTTTGGAATAACTATGATTGGATGGAAACCAACACACAAATTTATGGTGAAACCGAAGCAGATGAATTAACGATGGAATATTTGGATATGGAAGTATATTCAGATTCTCGTGAGAAGTATGCACAAGAATGGTTAGATGTTGGAGTACCAAATGATGAATATCGTAAGATGGGTGGATTTGAAGTGAAGGCAACTAATGTAGATGATGTATAAGCTATGACTACCGAAGAAATCTTAAAAGAACTAAATTATATAAGTGGTGTTCATACCAAATATATGAAAGAAGAAATCTTAAATCTAATGGATAAAATAAAAGAAATAAGTTAAAGTTATGGCAACAAGTATGGACACATTCGTTTCCGTTAAAAATGGAAACAAAGAAGTAGCAGAAAAATTAAAAGAATTATTAGATACTAAAGATTCTAACCAATTAGTAAACAATTTATTTGATACTGATTTTAACGAGGATAATTATCCAACCGTAGAGTGGATGATTGATAATGTTGGTGCAAAATGGATTACATGTGAATTTAATTACGATGATGACCCGACAATGTGTCATATCCAATTTGAAACAGCATATTCAGTACCACAGGGATTCTTACAACGATTAGCAGAAGAACTTGGAAAAGTAAAAGAAGATTGTTATATCGTTGGTGATTATGAAGATGAAGTTCCTACACTCATCGGAGCCTTTGTATATTCTCATGATTACGAAGATATTGAAGATGATGATTCAATAGAGGTAGCAGAGA
>Ga0209137_1001797_pt1 | contig 19778 bp, 30 predicted proteins | sample SaaInl5LU_22_DNA_FD_184642 | JGI IMG/M metagenome (GOLD analysis project Ga0209137, IMG submission 184642) | Marine microbial communities from expanding oxygen minimum zones in the Saanich Inlet - ESP_105LU_22_DNA (SPAdes) (version 2) | ecosystem: Environmental > Aquatic > Marine > Intertidal... | reverse complement strand
ATCGGTTCACCGTCGACATTACCGGTGAAAAACAAATCACCGGGAGTCCAATGGCTCTCAACAGATATAGTTTTCCCATCGACATGAACGGCCAACTCTCCAGACACATCATCCCCTACGGTTACATTGAGAATGCGGTCATCAATTTGCACAACCAGTTCTTGCGGCGTACGCGCCTCATACCCTGGTAAGGCTTGAGATGTTTGGGTCGCACGGCGCAAACTCGAGACTTGCATCGAGACACCAATCGCAGCCAGCGTGCTGGCACGTGCATCATCTATAGGTGCACCCTGAAACCCGTCTGGATACTCCTCATCAATAAACGCGGTCGTGATTGTTCCAGCCTGAAACCTCGGATGTCCCATAATAGCGGCAACAAAATCAATATTGTGCCGAATACCATCAATACGGAATTTATCTAAGGCACCCGCCATGGCCGCAACAGAGGCATTACGGTCTTTCGCATGGGTCACAAGTTTGGCAATCATCGGATCATAAAATATGGAAATTTCTCCACCTTCATAAACCCCGGTATCATTCCGCACGGTGACGCCAGCGTCGCTAACCTCTTCAGCAGGCGGACGGTAACGACTAAGACGACCCGTCGATGGTAAGAAACCGCGATACGGATCTTCCGCATAAATACGGCTTTCCATTGCCCAACCTGACAATGTCACATCATCTTGCTTCATAGTAAGCGGCTCACCTGCAGCAACTCGGATCATCTGTTCAACCAAATCAATACCCGTGATTAATTCCGTAACCGGATGCTCTACCTGCAAGCGTGTATTCATTTCTAAGAAATAAAAGTTACGGTCTCCATCAACGATGAACTCAACTGTACCAGCTGAGTAGTATCCAACCGCGGCGGATAACGCGACAGATTGCTCACCCATTTTCTTGCGTGTTTCAGGATCTAAAAACGGGCTTGGCGCTTCCTCAATAACTTTTTGATTACGGCGTTGGATTGAACATTCGCGTTCTCCAAGATAAATGATATTTCCCTGACGATCGCCCAACACCTGTATTTCGATATGGCGAGGTTGGGTTACAAACTTCTCAATGAATATTCGATCATCACCGAAACTTGATGCCGCTTCATTTTTTGAAGATTGAAAACCCTCGCGTGCTTCATCATCATTCCAAGCAATTCGCATGCCCTTACCGCCGCCGCCGGCAGAGGCTTTAATCATAACCGGATAGCCAACCGACTGAGAAATTTTCACAGCTTCCTCAGCATCCGCGATCAGTCCCATATGACCTGGAACTGTACTAACCCCTGCTTCGGCCGCTAGTTTTTTAGAGGTAATTTTATCGCCCATCGCTTCGATAGCTTTGGCAGGCGGACCAATAAATATCACACCCTCTTTCTCTAACGCTTCCGCAAATTTTTTATTCTCGCTCAAAAAACCATAACCAGGATGCACGGCATCGGCACCCGTTTTTCGAATTGCATCAAGGATGTTTTCAATAATCAAATAGCTTTGCGCAGCTGGCGCAGGGCCAATATGAACAGCTTCATCAGCAAGCTGAACATGAAGTGCACTCTCGTCAGCATCTGAATAGACGGCAACCGTTGCGATTCCCATTTTTTTAGCCGTTTTGATAACACGGCAAGCGATTTCGCCCCTGTTGGCAATTAATATTTTCTTAATCATTACAGTTCCTTAAAGTGGGATGTTGTCGTGTTTTTTCCACGGATTCTCAAGCTTTTTACCGCGCAATAATGTCAAAGCTCTGGCAATCCGCTTGCGTGTATTATGTGGCTGAATTACCTCATCGATATAACCTCGCTCGGCCGCCACAAATGGGTTGAGAAACTTATCCTCATACTCCTCAGTTCGTTTGGCAATCTCAGCATCATCACCAACTGCCTGACGGAAGATAATTTCAACAGCACCCTTCGCACCCATCACAGCAATCTCTGCGGTCGGCCACGCGTAATTCATGTCGCCGCGCAAATGCTTGGACGCCATCACATCATATGCACCCCCATAAGCTTTACGCGTTATCAATGTGATTTTAGGAACCGTGGCTTCGGCATAGGCGAACAATAGTTTTGCACCGTGCTTAATAAGCCCACCATACTCCTGCGATGTTCCTGGCAAGAAGCCCGGCACATCCACCAAAGTAACAATTGGAATATCAAAGCAGTCACAGAAGCGGACAAAGCGCGCTGCTTTGCGGCTCGCATCGCTATCCAGAACACCGGCCAATACCATCGGCTGGTTACCAACCACACCGACCGTTCGGCCATCAATACGACCAAACCCGGTGATAATATTCTTGGCAAAGTCAGCTTGTATTTCGAAGAAATCGCCCTCGTCCAAAATCTTTAAAACGAGTTCTTTCATATCATACGGCATGTTCGGGTTAGACGGGATCAACGTATCTAAAGACGGCTCTTGTCGAGCGACGTCATCGAAACTCGGTCGTTGCGGAACACCCGTTCTATTGGATAATGGCAAGAAATCGATCAACCGCCGAAGCTCCGCAATCGCTTCAATATCATTATCAAAGGCGCCGTCAGCGACTGACGACTTGGACGTATGCACCTTAGCGCCACCTAATTCTTCCGCTGTAACTTCTTCATTGGTGACGGTCTTAACCACATCCGGTCCGGTCACGAACATATAGGACGTTTTGCGCACCATAAAAACGAAGTCCGTAATCGCTGGAGAATATACATCCCCACCCGCACAAGGACCCATGATCATCGTGATTTGTGGGATGACACCAGACGCCAGTGTGTTGCGTTGAAACACTTCAGCATAGCCACCCAAAGCATCTACACCCTCTTGGATACGAGCCCCGCCAGCATCCAGGATACCAATAATAGGCGTGCCATTGCGCATCGCCATATCTTGCACTTTATTGATTTTGCGAGAATGTGCACGCGATAGCGATCCGCCAAACACAGTAAAATCTTTCGCATAAAAATAAATCGGACGACCATTCACCGTCCCCCAGCCCGTAACAACACCATCTCCCGGTATCTTCTGGTTTTCCATTCCGAACTCATGGCAATCATGCTCAACGAACATATCGAGTTCTTCAAAAGAACCAGGGTCGAGTAGCAATTCAACACGCTCACGTGCGGTTAATTTTCCGCGCGCATGTTGCGCATCGATACGCTTTTCGCCGCCACCTAGCCGAGCAACGCGCCGACGCTCTTCCAATTCTGCAATGATATTCCTCATATACCCCCCCTGAGTTTAAGCCTGAGTTTAAGCCTGCATTTACAACCTGAATTTGCAAGCTGATCTTCAAACCATAGCTATTACTTACCTAAAGTTTCAAGCTATTGAAATAGTTTTTAAGTGACTGAATTTCCTTATAAACTTCACTTAATGCATGGGTTTGCTCCGAATCTTCGCCCCAAAGTTCAATTTGGAACAGATTGTCCAAAACCGATGCCTCATATGCCTGCGTTTCGTCTATATAATCTTCCCAAAGCGCCAGTGATAATACGGCTGATCCGAGCACGGCAGCGCCGTGACTTAACCCAGTTAGCATGAACACGTCCCCTGCGGCGGCAGAAGCTAAACGTTCGCGTGTTTGCTCTGGCTGCGCAACTGGCATAATGCCTTGGGTTATCTGGAAGGAAACATCGTAGCGCGTCGTAGCCCATTGTAAAATAGGATCCCAAACATTCGCCTGCCGCTCGACTAGTGGTGGTGGGTTTTCGGCACGATAGCAGAGTAAATCAGAGCCTGCGTAATTCGAAAATTCATTCACGGTTGCTTCATAGCTATCTGCCACGCGGTCTACTGCAGTCGCAGCTAAACGCATGATTGGCATTGAAAACGTGTTGACCTCTTCACCCTGAGCATCCCATTCAGAGGCAATCTTATCGGCGAGATCCTTTTGCGGCAGAACAAATTTTTTCTTTGCTGGGGTTAAAATTGGGCGGTCGTCTAGCGCCACGACATAGCCGTCTACATGCTCGGCTACGGACACAGATTCGAAAAACCGCTTCATAAATAAAACTTCCTAAGCCAAAAATGTCTTGAGCGTGTCTTGCAACCTGTCAGATGTTTCGACGACTTCATTGGCTCCACCATCAATAAGCTCATCATGCGTTTGATGCCCCCAACTAACGCCAACCGCGTAAACACCTGCCGACCTAGCCATCATCATATCATAGGCCGTATCGCCAATCATGACCGTATCATTTGGCGAGGCACCGACCTGCTCCATAGCATCAAATAGTAGATCTGGTTCGGGTTTCCCTGGGCCATCATCCGCACTCTTCAAACATTTGAAAAACGGCCGCAAGCCATAAACATCAACGACACGCCCTAGCCCTTTGCCAGACTTCATGGTGATAATACCCAGCACTACATCATCTTGCTCGCTCAACCAGTTGATAATATCCATGGTGCCGGGAAATAATACCTGTCCCCGATCATCCAAAGTAGCTAGACGCGCGGCCTCGGTCCGGTAAATTTGCACCATTGCGTTTAAGGTTTCGGTATCCACGTCCGGCGCATGCTGCCGCATAATAAAATCGACGGGATAGCCCATTAGATCCAAAGACGTTTCGCGCGAAGGAATCGGCAAGTTGAACTTCGACAAAGCAAGCTCCGTCGCTGCGATAACCGCGTATTGGCTATCGACCAATGTTCCATCACAATCAAAGACAACAAATTTCATTACTCTGCCTCATGAAACGGGTTTTCCGTATCATTTTCCTCTAAGCCTAGCTGTCGCCAACTCGCCTTCATATGCCCCTGCAAAGGCGCAACTAATTCTAGCACTTTTTTGGCGGAAGGGTGAGGTAAGCGTACCGAACGAGCGTGTAAATGCAGCTTTTTTTCAATTATTCCGCCAAAATCATTATTTTCATGCTCAATTCTATACTTAGGGTCGCCTACAATTGGGTGGTTTATAGACGCCGCATGAACCCGTATTTGGTGGGTTCGGCCTGTAATCGGACGAAACGCCAGCCACGAAAACACCTGGCCAACCCGTGCCATTTCCGCATAATCGGTACGAGCCCGCATCGCTTCTGGATCATTATGTTCAGCAGCAAACATCCGCTCACCACCATGGCGCGCGGCGCGCTTAACCAGCGCTAGGTTAATATGCCCCTGAGTAGGGCGAACCAAACCATGTACCAACGCCCAATATATTTTTTCAACTTCACGGCGCGCGAAAGATCGCGTTAGGCTCTGAGCCGCCAGACGGTTTCGTGCCAAAACCAAAATCCCCGATGTGTCTCGGTCCAGTCGATGAACAAGGCGAGGCGGTTCCTCGGCATCAAACTGTAAACTTGGCAAAACGGCGTCTACATGAATTTCCGTTTTGGTTCCGCCCTGCACGGCTAAACCACTGGGCTTGTTCAAAGCCAGAATATCCTTATCTCGATAGATCACACTTTGATGAACGCGCTCAATTACATCATCGGGTATCCGCTTTGGCGTTGGGTTGGCGGATCGTTTCGCTCCCTGAACTTCCGGAGGAACGCGAAGTTCCTGTCCAGAAGCCACGCGGCTACTCGGTTTTACCCGCCCCCCATCGACACGGATAGACCCCTTACGACAGAGCTTCTCAAGCTGGCCATGCCCCAGATTTGGGTAATGCGACTTGAACCAGCGGTCTACTCGCATGCCTTCTTCTTGACGCGAGATTGTTTCAAGACGCACTCCACTCATGAACTAAACCCTCGAAACAAATAATACCCAAAGCCAAAAGCCGTGAGCGATAAAACAACAGAGCCACCTGCATAAGCAGTGGCCCAAACATATTCTTTTCGGCTGATAAACTGGAACACTTCCAACGAAAAAGTTGAAAAGGTAGTAAACCCACCCAACAAACCAACAGCCATAAATAACCTCAACGGCTCTTGCCAAGCTTCAACGCTATTCGCATCACTATAAGCTAAAAATCCGCCCATTAAAAAAGAACCGATAACATTACAAGCCACAATTGCAATCGGAATACCTGCGAGAACTAAAACCGATCCGAACCAAAGAGACACAGAAAAGCGAAGACACGCTCCAAGCGCGCCGCCAACTGCAACTAAGGTTAAGGAATATGCCATATTATCTCAATTGCGTCCGCAAAACACGGTCCCCTCGTAAAATGTTTAACGTCGTTCGCGGCCCAACCGTGCGAATTTCTTTTCTCAACTGTTTCACTGACTGAATATCTTGGTCGCCCAACTTAATGATAATATCGCCCACCCTAAAACCAAATCGCGACGCTTGGCTTCGTTTTAGCACATTGGTAACGATTACGCCTTCTTTCTGTAATCGTAATCTTAACTCATCGCGCAGCGCAGGGTTCAAATTCGCAACGACCAATCCGTCAAATAATCCATTTGCGCCGGCATCCACATCGAAGGTAAAACTATCACGGGCCGGAACTTCCGGCGGCGCTATTAATCTCACATCGCGCGTAAAATCTTTACCAGCACGACGCAATGACATAGATATTTCAGCGCCGATATCCCTTGTTGCCACGCGGTATAGCACCTCTTCAGGTGTCTCGATGGCAACACCGTCGACGGACACAATAACATCCCCAACTTCCATACCCGCAATAAGAAGCGGGCTCATAGGATGCAATTGAGTGATAATTGCACCCTGCGGCTTATCCAAATTCAGGGCCGGTGCCAAGTCAGGAGACACAGCTTGGAACAAAGCGCCCAACCATGGCCGAATAATTTGACCGCCTTTCTGCGCGGCACGAATAACCTGAGCCACCATATTCGACGGAATAGCGAAGCCAATACCGACGGAGCCACCCGATCGCGAAAATATAGCCGTGTTCACCCCGATGAGATGCCCGTTCATGGCGACCAAAGCGCCCCCCGAATTACCCGGATTAATTGCAGCATCCGTCTGCACGAAAGACTGATAATCAGTTACCCCAACTTGCGTGCGCGCGAGTGCCGATATAATCCCGCTGGTAACAGTTTGACCAACACCAAAAGGATTGCCAATCGCTAGCACCAGATCTCCGACAAGAATTTCATCACTATCACTTATCTCGATAGCAACAAGGTCAGCCGGCGGGTTTTTAAGTTTCAGTACAGCCAAATCCGTCCGCTCATCCGCAACGACAACCTCAGCTACAAACTGACGACGATCGGCTAGAATAATGGTCAGCTCCTCCGCTCCATCAACAACATGGTGGTTGGTTACCACCAAACCTGCCCTATCGACGATTACGCCTGAGCCAAGTGACTTTTGCTCCCTCTGGCGCTGCGTGTCTGGAAAACCAAAATCATCACCAAAAAATTGTTTAAAAAACGGATCATCGAACAGACCGCGGCTCCGAGATTTCACCACATGACGGGCAAAAACATTGACAACCGAGGGAACCACCTGCTCTACCACTGGTGCGAATGAGGTAATAACCTGTTGCTGGCTTTGCGGCACATCGCGCTTCTGAACTATTGGGTCTTCAATAATCGCCAACGCAATTTGCGTTTGCCCTAACCAAAGTGCACAGGAAAACACGAGCAAAAATAAAAGGCACAAGGGAGAACCCTGGTGCCTTTTTAATTTTCCAAATGCAATCTGAACGATAAGCATCTGTTGATACATACTAAGCTGTAGCAGCTACTTCAGTTTCCTCGTCCAGGTTCACAAAGACTGGACCTGAATCTTGTCCACGTGCTGCAGGATCGCGATCAACAAACTCAATCACGGCCATTGGGGCACTGTCGCCATAACGGAAACCAGCTTTAAGAACGCGAGTGTAGCCACCCGGACGTTCAGCATAACGAGGCGCTAGCACATCAAAAAGTTTCTTCGCAAAAACTTCATCACGCAGTTGTGATGCAACCTGACGACGGGCATGAAGATCACCACGCTTGCCAAGTGTAACCAATTTTTCGATAAAAGGACGCAATTCCTTAGCTTTAGGCAATGTTGTCACAATTTGCTCGTGCTTAATGAGCGCTGTCGCCATATTCGCGAACATCGCTTTACGATGCGAGCTAGTCCGGTTTAATTTGCGACCTGCTTTTGCGTGGCGCATGATACTCTCCTTCAGGTTGGTTCTTGAGTTACCTCACAGAACCGATGATTAGTAGCTTTCCTCGAAACGTTTTGCCAAGTCTTCGATATTTTCCGGCGGCCAATTTGGCACATCCATTCCAAGGTGAAGACCCATTTCAGACAAAACTTCTCTGATTTCGTTAAGTGACTTACGACCAAAATTTGGCGTCCGAAGCATTTCGTTTTCGCTTTTCTGAATTAGATCACCGATATAAACGATATTGTCGTTTTTCAGGCAATTCGCAGAGCGAACCGAAAGTTCCAACTCATCGACTTTTTTCAGTAGAGCCGCTGAGAAGCCTGTTTCTTCGATCGAAGCCACTTCTTCAACCGGTGCTTCAGGCTCTTCAAAGTTAACAAAAGTTTGCAACTGGTCTTGCAAGATACGAGCAGAGAATGCCAAAGCATCTTCTGGGCTAACCGTACCGTTTGTTTCGATATCCATAGTTAGCTTATCGTAATCAAGAACCTGACCTTCGCGTGTATTCTCAACATTGTAGGAAACACGACGAACAGGGCTGTAAAGCGAGTCAATCGCGATCACACCAATAGGCGCCTCGTCGGAACGATTTTGCTCAGCAGAGACATAGCCCTTACCTGTCGTAACCGTGAATTCCATGCGCACTTCGGCACCTTCGTCCAATGTGCACAAAACCAAATCCGGGTTTTGGATTTCAACGTCTGAACTGTCTTCGATATCACCAGCGGTAACAACACCAGGACCTTTTTTGTGCAAATTCAGGCGCTTAACACCTTCAACATGCATCGCAATAGCCATTTTCTTAATGTTGATAACAACATCAGTCACATCTTCACGAACACCGGGGATCGATGAAAACTCATGCAAAACACCATCAATTTTGACGGACGTTACTGCAGCACCTTGAACGGAAGACAATAGAACGCGACGAAGCACGTTACCTAATGTTAAACCAAAACCGCGCTCAAGTGGTTCTGCTACAACACGTGCGTGACGCGTCGAGTCTGTACCTTGAGTGATTTCAAGTTTGCTCGGTTTAATAAGTTCTTGCCAATTTTTCTGAAACACTGAAATTTCCTTACTATCTGAATTGCTGTCGAGGCTCTAAACGCGACGGCGCTTAGGCGGGCGGCAACCATTATGTGGAATGGGTGTCACATCACGAATTGCTGTAACGGTGAAACCAGCTGCCTGAAAAGCACGTAGCGCGCTTTCACGACCAGAACCAGGACCTTGAACATAAACTTCCAAAGTTTTTACACCATGTTCCATAGCTTTTTTACCTGCATCTTCAGCCGCTAATTGAGCCGCATAAGGTGTCGATTTACGAGACCCTTTAAAGCCCATCAAGCCTGCTGATGACCAAGAAATAGCATTTCCCTGTGCATCAGAAATCGTAACCATCGTATTATTGAAGGTCGAGTTAACATGGGCAACACCAGAAACGATATTTTTTCGCTCGCGACGGCGGACACGTGTTTTTTCAGTAGCCATAATCTGTAATCCTTCCGATTATTTCTTCTTACCAGCAATTGCCCGTGCAGGGCCTTTGCGAGTACGAGCATTGGTATGAGTACGCTGTCCACGAACAGGTAGATTACGCCGGTGACGAAGCCCGCGATATACACCAAGGTCTAGCAAGCGTTTGATATTCATCGACTTTTCACGACGAAGATCACCCTCTACCATGTAGTCAGCATCAATCGTTTCACGAATACGGATCACATCCGCATCACTCAACTCATTAACGCGACGCTCAACCGGAATGCCGATTTTTTCGCAGATTTCCTCAGCTTTTTTACGGCCAATGCCATGAATATACGTCAGGGCAATCACAACCCGTTTTGCAGTCGGGATATTTACACCAGCGATACGAGCCACTTGCTTCTCCTTGCGTCGGCCTTGCGGCCATTATATGAGAAAACCCATTTATAACAGTTCCTTATAAACTGTTCGGATGATCTACCTAGGTCTTTTCAGAATCTAGGTCTGAAGCGCGGATTATAAAAACAATCCACAAACAGTCAACCGATTAAAAGAGCATTCTCCCCTTTAATTTACGTCCAAAGCTGCTTCGATTTCCTGCGTTACCGCATCCATATCGAGCATCCCATCTACTTGCTTCAAAACACCCAAATCCGCGTAATATTGCGAAACAGGTGCCGTTTGTTCGTGATACACTTTAAGGCGATATTGCAACGCCTCCTCCGTATCATCTTCACGAGGACCTTCCGCACTATCCGCTGCGCGCTTCAAGATACGTTCAATTAAGATATTCGGGTCCACTCGTAATTCTACTACCGCATCAATAGCTTGCGATTTTTCTTTTAGCATGGCGTGCAATGCCTCGGCTTGCGCCACATTGCGCGGAAATCCATCCAAAATAAAACCATTGGAACAATCCGCTTCATCTATGCGATCGGATATAATTCCAACCACGACTTCATCCGAAACCAAGTCGCCACGTGCCATGATATCTTTCGCCAACAATCCAACCGTCGTCTGCGCTGCCACTGCGGCGCGAAGCATATCGCCAGTTGAAAGTTGCCGAAGCCCTAACTTTGTCTCAATACGCTGAGCTTGCGTGCCTTTTCCAGCACCAGGAGGGCCTAAAAATATCAATCTCATTTACGCGAACCTTTGAGCTTTGATTTCTTAATTAAACCTTCATATTGGTGTGCAAACAGGTGGCTCTGAACTTGCGCAACTGTATCCATCGTCACGTTAACAACGATCAACAAGGACGTACCGCCAAAATAGAAAGGCACATTATAAGCGTTGATCAAAAATTCTGGTAGCAAACAGACGAGCGTTAGATAAAGCGCACCAATAACCGTCAGACGTGTCAAAATTGTATCAATATACTGCGCCGTGCGCTCACCTGGACGAATGCCAGGGATAAACCCACCAGACCGCTTGAGATTGTCAGCCGTCTCAGTTGGGTTGAACACGATAGATGTATAGAAAAAGCAGAAGAAAATAATGCCGGCCGCGTAGAGAGCCATATAGGCTGGCTGCCCACGACCCAATAGCGCCGTGACTGTCGTTAGCCAATCACCCGCGCCTGAGCCACTAAAATTGGCTGCAGTAATAGGTAACAATAGCAATGACGATGCAAAAATAGGCGGAATGACACCAGCCGTATTAAGCTTAAGCGGAAGGTGGGAGCTATCGCCACCCATCATTTTATTGCCCATTTGCCGCTTTGGGTATTGCACGAGCAAGCGCCGCTGAGCGCGCTCCATGAATACGATAAACGCGATAACCGCAACAATCATGATCAATAAAGCTAGAATAACGAAAGTTGATAGAGCGCCCTGACGGCCAAGCTCCAATGTGCCAGCTAGAGCACTCGGTAATTCCGCGACAATACCCGCAAAGATAATCAACGAAATACCATTACCAATACCACGAGCCGTAATTTGCTCACCGAGCCACATTAAGAAAACCGTACCACCTACTAAGGTGACGACCGCACTTACGACGAAGAAAATCCCCGGATCGGTAACAACACCTGGTGATCCTTGTAAGCCAACAGCTATGCCATAACCTTGGAATGTCGCCAAAACGACCGTTCCGTAGCGTGTGTACTGATTAATTTGTTTACGGCCCTGCTCGCCCTCTTTCTTGAGCTGCTCAAGATGCGGCACGACAGAGGTTAGAAGCTGGATAACAATCGATGCCGTAATATACGGCATAATGTTAAGCGCAAAAATGGCCATCCGGCCAACAGCACCACCGGCAAACATATTGAACATGCCAATAATGCCAGATTGGTTTTGATTAAAGACAGATTGCAATGCCGTCGCATCAATCCCCGGCAAGGGAATATAGGTACCAAGACGATAGACAAGCAATGCCGCCAGCGTAAACCATATGCGTTTCTTCAGCTCATCGGCTGATTTAAAAGCCGAGAAACTCAGATTCGACGCAAGCTGTTCTGCCGCTGATGCCATTTAATACTTCCCTATGTCCGCGCTTAAGCTTTTGCTGCCGGAGCTTTTTTTTCTACTACAGGTTTCGCGATCGGTGTAACTTTGACAGTGCAACCCAATTTCTCAACAGCCTCTAAAGCCCCTTTCGAAATACCCGTTACGTCAAAATCTAGTTTCTCTTTTAGCTCACCTTCAGCCAAAATACGCAGACCATGAAGCGGACGACGAATTACGCCGGCTGCAGTCAGTGTCGTTACAGAAACAGTATCGCCAGCTTTCAACTTACCAGCTTCAATCGCTTGTTGGAGACGACCCAAATTGACAGAATTCAACTTCTTCGGGTTTGGCACATTAAAGCCGCGTTTCGGCAAGCGCATGTGAAGTGGCATCTGTCCACCCTCAAAACCCTTAATGGCAACACCTGAACGAGATGTCTGACCTTTGACACCACGACCAGCGGTTTTACCCTTACCAGACGAAGATCCACGGCCAACGCGTACACGCGATTTCCGAGCCCCTTGATTGTCGCTTAATTCATTCAATTTCATCGATATATCCTCAACGCCTAGATTATTTATCTTCAACAATGCGGACCAAATGGGCCACTTTGTTAATCATACCGCGAACAGCTGGCGTATCTTCCAATTCCTTACGGCGCCCTGGACGACGAAGCCCCAAGCCAATTAGCGTAGCACGCTGCGATGGCACACGACCGAAAAGGCTACGCGTTTGTTCGACAATAATAGTCTTTTTATTCGCCATTACCTTCTCCTCTAACTGACCAATGCAGAATCTTCGTCTGCATTTGTGTCATCCTTGCGGCGACCGATAATGTCGCTTACTTTTTTGCCACGACGTGCAGCAACCATACGTGGGCTGGCTTGGCGCTGAAGCGCATCAAACGTAGCATGTATCATGTTGTATGGATTGGAAGACCCAACCGATTTAGCAACAATATCCTGCATACCCAGTACTTCAAAAATCGCACGCATCGGACCACCAGCAATGACGCCAGTACCTGGAGGTGCGGAACGAAGCTCCACTTTACCAGCACCGTGGCGCCCAGCGATATCATGATGCAATGTCCGGCCTTCACGAAGTGGAACGCGAATTAAATGGCGCTTTGCACTCTCAGTAGCCTTGCGGATTGCTTCAGGAACCTCACGGGCCTTACCGTGACCAAAGCCAACGCGGCCCTTCTGGTCGCCAACAACTACCAAAGCAGCAAAACCGAAACGGCGGCCACCTTTAACAACTTTCGCGACACGGTTAATATGGACCAGACGGTCGATAAATTCGCTATCGCGTTCTTCGCGGTTATCGTTTCTTGCCACGATCAATCTCCTCTAGAAATTCAGTCCGGCTTCACGCGCCGCTTCGGCCAATGCTTTCACACGACCATGATAAATGTATCCGCCGCGGTCAAACACGACGTCCGCAACGCCAGCAGTCTTTGCTTTCTCAGCAACCTGCTTGCCAACCAAAGTAGCCGCTTCAACACCGCCACCCTTCGCAACAGAAAAGTCTGTGTCACGAGACGAGGCAGACGCTAGTGTCACGCCCTGTGCATCGTCAATAACTTGAGCATAAATATGCTTTGACGACCGGAATACAGACAGACGCGGACGCCCATTAGCCACTTTCCGGAGCTGACGACGAACTCGCTGTTTGCGACGTTCATTAGTAGATAATTTCTTGTTCATATCTCGCTCCGCTACTTCTTCTTGCCTTCTTTACGGAAGATATACTCACCCTCATAACGAACACCCTTGCCTTTATAAGGCTCCGGCGGACGATAAGAGCGGATTTCTGCCGCAACTTGGCCAACTTTTTGCTTATCCATACCGCTAACCGTAATTTCAGTTTGCGACGGTGTATCAATCGTAATACCTGCTGGAATGTCATACATGACGTCATGACTATAACCAAGGCTCAACTTCAGCGCGCTACCTTGCATTTGAGCACGATAACCGACACCTTGAAGAATTAACTTCCGCGAGAAGCCGTCCGTTACACCGGTCATTAAGTTGGACACGAGTGTCCGACTTAAACCCCAAAAGCTACGCGCCGTCTGAGATTTATCGACTGGCGTCACGGTGACACCGGAATCGTCTTTATCAACTGTAACATAATTCGAAAGAACAACGTTCAAAGATCCCTTCGGACCTTTTACTGTCATATCCTGCCCGCTCAGAGTGACTTCCACTCCTCCTGGTATAGCTACAGGTTTTTTGCCAATACGAGACATATCTTACCCCTATAAAGCCAGCATCAAAAGACGCGGCAAAGAATTTCTCCACCTACATTATTTTCGCGCGCTGCCACATCGGACATAACACCCTTCGGTGTTGATACGATGGACAGACCCAAGCCATTACGCACTGTCGGCATTGTCTTCACAGACGAATAAATCCGACGTCCAGGCTTGGACACACGTTGAATTTCACGGATCACGGGTTCGCCGTCGTGATACTTTAATTCAATCTCTAATTGCTTCAGACCATTTTGGAATTCAGTCTCGCTATAACCGCGAATATAACCTTCATCCTTGAGTACATCCAAAACCCAACGGCGCAATTTAGAAGCAGGAGAAATCACTTTTGATTTTCCACGCATATGCGCATTACGGATGCGGGTCAGCATATCGCCAAGAGGATCGTTCATATGTGCCTCCTACCAGCTCGATTTGATCATGCCGGGAATAAGCCCATGAGAGGCCAATTCACGCAAAGCGATACGCGACATGTTAAGTTTACGATAATAACCACGTGGACGACCCGAAATACCACACCTGTTACGGATCCGGTTTTCTGACGAGTTACGCGGTAGTTCTGCCAATTTCAAACGCGCTTTGAAGCGATCTTCGTTTGGCAGGGTTTGATCATTGGCAACTGCAAGCAATGCAGCACGCTTGGCAGCATAACGCTTGACCAAGTTTTTACGCTTATTGTTGCGTTCAATTGAGCTTTTCTTTGCCATTCTTTCCTCTTAATCCGTGAAGGGAAAATTAAAGCCGCGAAGAAGTTCACGAGCCTGATTATCGTCATTGGTAGTGGTGCAAACAATCACATCCATACCCCAAATCGTATCCACCTTGTCATAATTAATCTCAGGGAAAACGATATGTTCTTTAATGCCCATGGCATAGTTGCCATTACCATCAAAACTTTTTGGGTTCAGACCACGAAAGTCACGTACCCGAGGTAGCGCAACCGTGATCAGACGGTCCACAAATTCATACATTTGCGCACGACGTAACGTCACTTTCACACCTAGTGGCATGTCTTCACGAACTTTAAAGGTCGCGATTGAGTTACGAGCGCGAGTGATAACCGGACGTTGGCCAGAAATCATCTGCATGGCTTCGAGAGCCGAATTAACTTTCTTTGTGTCTTGGGTCGCTTCACCGACACCAATATTCAAAACTACTTTATCCAGACGTGGAACCTGCATCGGATTAGAGAATTCGAATTTCTCCATCAATTCGCCGCGGATAACTTCTGAATAATGCGTCTTTAGACGCGGGACATATGCTTGAGGATCAGCCATTGATTACTTCTCCCGAACGTTTGGCGACGCGCTGTTTTACGCCGTCTTTCGTGGTTTGATATCCAACCCGAGTTGGCTTGCTATCTTTCGGATCAATAAGCGAGATATTCGAAATATGTATCTTGCTCTCACGCGAAATAATACCGCCCTCGGCTTGCGGTGTCTGGCGTTGGTGACGACGGATCATATTAACCCCCTGCACCAAGGCGCGATTTTCAGTTGGGAAAACACGGAGAACTTCTCCCGTCTTGCCCTTATCGCGGCCAGCTAACACGACAACAGTGTCGCCCTTTTTAATCTTTAACTTAATCGCCATTACAGCACCTCCGGAGCGAGCGAAATAATCTTCATATGATTTTTGCTGCGCAATTCTCGGGTTACTGGGCCAAAGATACGTGTTCCAATCGGCTCACCTGCGTTATTGATAAGCACAGCTGCATTACGATCAAAGCGAATGGCACTTCCGTCAGGGCGACGGATTTCCTTCGCAGTACGTACAATGACTGCCTTCATTACATCGCCCTTCTTGACGCGACCGCGCGGAATGGCTTCTTTGATGCTAACAACAATAATGTCGCCCACACCAGCCGTCTTCCGCTTAGAACCACCAAGAACTTTGATGCACTGTACCCGGCGTGCGCCCGAATTATCGGCTACATCCAAGTTCGATTGCATCTGTATCATGACCCAAATCCTTTATCTAATGAACCAACACATGTTAGTTCGCCTTATTAACTACTCTGCAACAACTTCCCAAGTTTTCAACTTGGAAACTGGGCGACATTCTCGGATCGAAACTTGATCACCCAACTTATGGCTGTTTGCCTCATCATGTGCGTGGTAACGCTTCGATTTACGAACGGTTTTCTTCATAACCGGATCCGTAAAACGACGCTCAACGCTCACAACAATCGTTTTATCGCCTTTATCGCTAACGACCGTTCCCTGTAACATACGCTTTGGCATAGTCTAATTCCCTAATCTATCGTTAGCCGGCCGAAGCCTGAGTCTGAACGGTTTTAATCTGCGCTATCAAGCGACGAATTTGACGAACCCTCGAAGTATTTTCGAGCTGACCTGAAGCCTTTTGAAAGCGCAAGTTAAGCTGCTCTTTCTTAAGCTTAATGATCTCGTCACTACGCTGATCCGGTGTCATGCTTTTAATTTCATTCAAATCCATGATCCACGCTCCTTATGAGTTATCGCCGGGACGAGACACAACGCGTGTCTGCACCGGAAGCTTAGCGGCCGCAAGTGATAACGCCTGGTGCGCCACCGCTGCTGGAACCCCATCCACTTCAAACATGATACGACCAGGTTTAACACGGCATGCCCAATATTCTGGCGCACCCTTACCTTTACCCATACGAACTTCTGTCGGCTTTTTCGACACAGGTAGATCAGGAAATATCCGGATCCAAACACGACCTGCACGCTTCATGTGACGCGTGATAACCCGACGAGCTGCCTCAATCTGACGCGCGGTAACACGCTCAGGTGTGGTGGCTTTCAAACCAAATGACCCAAAAGTCAACAAGGTACCGCCCTTAGCATTTCCCTTAATCCGACCCTTATGAGCCTTCCGGAATTTTGTACGTTTTGGCTGTAACATTAGATCTAATTCCCTGCTGCTGGGCGAGCTGGACGGTTAGGGCCGCTAGACGCAGCCTCTTCCTTACGATCACGAGCCATTGGATCGTGTTCCATGATTTCGCCTTTGAAAATCCAGATTTTTACGCCGCAGATACCGTATGCTGTAGTAGCCCGAGCCACGCCGTAATCAATATCCGCACGAAGTGTATGAAGTGGCACACGACCTTCGCGATACCATTCTGTCCGCGCAATCTCGGCGCCGCCTAAACGACCACCGCAATTGATACGAATACCCTGTGCACCCAAGCGCATCGCTGATTGAACCGCACGTTTCATTGCACGACGGAAACCAACACGACGCTCCAACTGTTGGGCAACGCTCTCAGCAACCAATTGTGCGTCAACCTCAGGCTTACGTACTTCAACGATGTTCAAAAGAACTTCACTTTGCGTATATTTGCTGATGTCGCGGCGGAGCTTCTCAATATCTGCGCCTTTTTTACCGATAATCACACCCGGACGTGCCGAATGGATCGTCACACGACACTTTTTGTGAGGACGCTCGATAACAACGCGGGATATACCAGCTTGACGTAGGCGGGTTACAAGCATTTCGCGAATTTTCAGGTCTTCATGCAATAGCTTCGCATATTCACCCTTCTGCGCGTACCAGCGAGATTCCCATGTACGGTTGACGCCGAGGCGCATGCCGATTGGATTTACCTTCTGACCCATTATGCTTTCTCCTCGAGTTCACGTACGACGATAGTAAGCTGACTGAACGGCTTCAAAATCCGAGATGCACGACCTTTCGCGCGCGGACGGAAGCGTTTCATGACTAAGTTCTTACCAACATAGGCTTCGGTGACAACAAGACTGTCGACATCGAGATTATGATTGTTTTCCGCATTTGCGATTGCGCTCTCAAGAACCTTCTTAGCTTGCTCAGCGACACGACGACGCGAGAAACTTAGGTCTGATAATGCGCGACCCGCTTTTTTGCCACGGATTAACTGTGCAACCAAATTCAGCTTTTGCGGGCTTGTCCGGATCATCCGGCCTACAGCTCGCGCCTCATTATCGGCAAGGTTACGGGGTGTGGAGTTCTTACCCATAGATTACTTCCTCTTCGCCTTTTTATCCGCGGTGTGCCCATAATAGGTACGCGTAGGTGCAAATTCGCCAAACTTATGTCCAACCATATCCTCATTAACTGAGACAGGGATATGCTTGTGGCCGTTATGAACGCCAAAGATCAAACCAACAAACTGCGGTAGGATCGTCGAGCGGCGGCTCCACGTTTTGATCACTTCGTTTGAACGCCCTGACTCACGAACAGCAGCAGCTTTTTTAAGCAAATAGCCGTCCACAAAAGGACCTTTCCATACAGATCTCGCCATAATACGCGCTCCTTAACGTTTCTTGCGCAAATGTCGGCTACGAACGATATACTTATCCGTAGCTTTATTTGACCGGGTTTTACGCCCTTTAGTCGGTTTACCCCATGGTGTCACTGGGTGACGACCACCGGAAGTTCTACCCTCACCACCACCATGTGGGTGATCGACTGGGTTCATAGCCACACCGCGAACAGATGGACGACGACCCAACCAACGTGAGCGTCCCGCTTTCGCGATTGTGATGTTGCTTTGGTCCGGATTAGAAACAGCACCGATCGATGCCATGCACTCACCCAATACCAAACGCTGCTCTCCAGATGACAGACGGATAATTGCATAGGCCTGATCACGTCCGACCAACTGAGCAAATGTACCCGCAGACCGTGCGACCTGAGCGCCCTTACCTGGCTTCAACTCGATGTTGTGAATAATCGTTCCCACTGGGATCGAACGCAACGGCATCGCGTTACCTGGCTTCACGTCGACTTTGTCACCGGCAATAACTTTATCGCCCGCTGCCAAACGCTGTGGCGCCACTATATAAGCCAACTCTCCATCTGCATACTTCAAAAGCGCGATGAAAGCTGTACGATTTGGATCATACTCAAGCCGCTCGACAACCGCTTCCATATCCCATTTACGACGCTTAAAATCGATAATACGATAGGTCCGCTTATGTCCACCACCGCGACGACGCGCTGTGATACGACCATGATTATTACGCCCGCCCGACTTCGTCAGACCTTCTGTTAAATGCTTAACAGGCTTACCCTTGTGCAACCCAGAGCGGTCGACAATAACAAGTCCCCGCTGGGCTGGTGTGGTAGGTTTGTAACTCTTAAGTGCCATGTTCTATCTCCCGCCTAAAGACCAGTTGTCACGTCAATTGAGTGACCATCTTCAAGCGTTACAATTGCTTTCTTAAAGTCATTTTGCTTCCCAAGGAAACCACGAAAACGCTTTACTTTACCCTTACGGACCAAAGTGTTTACAGCTTTAACCTTAACGTTAAACAAGGCTTCGACCGCAGACTTGATCTCAACTTTATTCGCGTCAAGAGCAACCTTAAAAACAACTTGGTTATGATCCGAAGCCATTGTCGACTTCTCGGTGATCACCGGTTCACGGATCACATCATAATGTCTAGCTAAACTCATTGGAAACGCTCCTCGAGGCTTGCCACCGCGGCTTTGGTTAAGACCAACATGTCGCGACGAAGAATATCGTAAACGTTAATGCCCTGGATCGGTAGCACATCAACACGCTCAATATTACGAGCTGCGCGAGAGAAATTTTCATCCAACTCAGC
>Ga0209137_1001791_pt1 | contig 19817 bp, 31 predicted proteins | sample SaaInl5LU_22_DNA_FD_184642 | JGI IMG/M metagenome (GOLD analysis project Ga0209137, IMG submission 184642) | Marine microbial communities from expanding oxygen minimum zones in the Saanich Inlet - ESP_105LU_22_DNA (SPAdes) (version 2) | ecosystem: Environmental > Aquatic > Marine > Intertidal... | reverse complement strand
TCGGCTTGTTGTACAGTCGAGTTCGGATTTTGATAATCACGAGACTTTTTAACTTGGATCTCAGCACACTCGGCTAAGACTTTTGCGGATTCAGGTGTTGACATATTACCTCCTGTTTGTTAACATAATTATTATACAACATTTTTAGATTCTTGTAAACAAGTTTTTTCGAGAAGCTCAATACCAACTTCTTCGTATCTGCTAAAGATGTTCACACCATCCCAAGAGTCTGGCATACTATTCGTATTTAGCATTTTATCTTCTTCAGTTGTAACGACTGCAACTTTATAGTAGCGATTCAATAGATCTTCGATAAAGTCTACAGTCAGTGTTTTATTCCGAGCCCGTTCCTCACAGGGTTTCAGAATGTATTTAGTCTTTGGAACAATGTGCTCAAAAACTAGACCTTTAAAATCTCTGTTCTTTACTTTCTCAGCAGCAGTAGGCGTGTAGTAATCACCATAAAGATGACGACTACCTACCTTGCTATTGACCATCATGTTACTGAGAAACTTGGTCTTGCCTTCTTTAATGCCTTCAACAAAAAGAGGATTGTCCCAATCGATAACCATTAAGAAATCATAATATGTTTCAGCATACTTGCGCATTAGATTTTTTCACAACGGGGAAACAGTTTGAAGCCACGCTCCGGTACGTGGAAGTAACCCATAATTGGAATTATACCACGGGAATCTTTTGTTGTAAAGGAAAGACTTGAGCGAGCACCTTTACCAGATTTTGGCTTTTTCCAATACTGGGTAGTATCGTCGAGATTAACCAAAGAAACATGAGCGCCCACGAGTTGATATTTATCGTTAAGTTGAAAACGCTTAAGAAGATGCATAGATACTTTTTCACCAGCGTTAGCGTTACCGGTCCACATGTTGAACGTGTCAAAAGCTTGAGACATGCAATTCTTATCTTCGATTTCAGTACGACGTGTATTAGTGTATACCCAATCATAGCCATCTGAAAGATCAACTTTTAAGTCAATACCAGTATTTTTAAGAAGACGGCCAAACAAATTATTAATTGGTGAACTGAAAAGTTTAGAAATCTCAGCTGCACGTTGAGACATTGGCATAGCGTCAAGTTCATCTTTGATAGGATTGTCGTACCAATTAGAAGCAGACTCCAATTTTTCGGTATTGAAAATTCGTTGGAATTCTGGAATTATAGAACGAATACCTTCAATAAGAGGAGTGTACTCTCCGTCAGCATTGAATGTTTCTTGACCAGAGGTTTCTGCGATGTTGTCATCAGCATAATGTAATTGTGATTCTTGTGAAGCCAAGAAGTCGCCAGCAGTAGTAAATTTCATATCGCCCATAAACATTGTGTGTGTTCCTTTCTGTGTAACGATAATTCTATTATAACAAGATTAGAGAGATTGTCAACTATAATTGCGTACGTAAACGTCGTAATGTGTTGCATTTTCCCAAGGAGTATCTTTAGCCCACTGAGATAAACGAGGACCGCGAGGACGGATACGAAGACCGCGTGTTGGTTTTTGTGCGAAGAAGGTAAAACCAGTTTTACGAGCACGTTTAATGTAGTTGTTTTCTTCAACAAGCATCGCTTTAAGATCTGCAATTGCAGGATCATCAAGTGATTTACAAGTGAAGCGATAATCGGAAGAAGTACGACCTTTGTAAGTAACGTATGCCATTATTTTGATTCCTTATGTACGATGATATAGACGGTCGCCTGGTCAATATTCGAGCAGAGAAAAGCTTTTGCATCTTCTAAACGAGAACACATAGCCACGATTTGGTTGTTAGAAGCATTCATAACAGTGTACATTAGAGTACCTCCTGTGGAGATACTCGTTTAGCACTAGAGACGAGGAAGTCGCGATAGTCGTCGTCCAACCCTGCGAGTTCATCTTCCCACTCGTCGTGAGTGCGAAATGTGGTAGGAAACTCTTTGAATGACAGGTTGTTCTGCATGCATAGAGCACCAACGAAAGCAACGGCATCTTGAATACGCTCAAGACCGCTGACGATGTAGTCAGCCCCGCCTTTCATCTTCCAATATGCATTACCATCGGTAAACTTACCAGACTCACAGTGAGCACCGTAGTTTTCAAGACACTGAGTAGAGATTACATATTTCATAGGTGGTTCCTCCTGTTCCTATAATAGTAATATAGTACATTTGATAGTGAATGTCAACCCTTTTTTTCAAATAAAATGAAAAAAATTTACTCGATTTAAGTAGTATAAACTTCACCAGTGAAGATGTTAACCATGTCAATGCCTGGACCCATAGCTGCTCGAGCTTCGAAACGCTCTTCAGCGATCTGCTCTGGAGTGCGGTTAGCTTGAGCTTTTCTGTACTCGGCGAAGAAAGATTCGTTATCAGCTTCACGAGCTGTAAGAGACTCGCCGATAACTACGAAACGAATAAAACCAGCTTCAGCGAAGTCAGTTAGCATGTCCTCAAAAGGAACCTGATCGTTTGATTTCCAACGGCATACACCGCCTTTAACATAAGCACCTTCAAAATTTTCAGCCAGTTTCTCAGCAGTGTAGCCAGTGAAAGTGTTTGTTTTTGAATCTCTACGCATTTTTTAGTTCCTTTTGTTTGATTCCTTATATTAATAATATAGTACTTCGGAAGGCAAATGTCAACCCTTTTTCGCACTTTTTTTCAAATAAAATGAAAAAAGATTTGCAAGGAAATCAATGGCTTGTAATTTTTTTACAATTTTTTTAAAGGAAGTGTGTACGGAGAGATATTACTTATCAAACACTAAGCCAAAATTCTTACTAATAAAATGAGTCATGACCGTGTTTTCCCTTTTTACTGTACTCCATAATTTATTCGCTGATGTTTCATAAGCTGCTGTTCCTTTTTCAAATGATTTAGGATCATTATGATCGTGTTTATTATGCCACATTTCACATAAGCTTTCAACGGGTACTTGATTCTTTTGTACCTTATACGACATAATTGTTTCGTTATCATAACCAAAGGCTGATTGAATTTGTGGAGGATATATCGAATCCTCTTTTAATTCTTTCATTTTTTGAATGATTTCTTCTATGTCGCTAAAATAGTCAAGCTGTTCCATTAATGCACGAGAACCCATCATAATTCCTGTATTAAAAATATCATTGTTTGGTTCTAAATCTTCATCTTGTAATAAAGCATGAGCATTCCAATATTTGCTTTGAGGAGATCTAAAATCGTAGTTGTAATTTTTAAAATAGGTTGGTCTGTTTGGAAATACTTTCGATTCCTCTTTAGTAGTTTTATTGCAACAAAAAGCTACCTCTGCTTTTAAATAATTAAACGCGTCTACATGACTATGGAAGTATACGTCGTAATCAATATATAGAACCAGATCGTAATCATGTGTAAGCTTATCGAGCAACCAAACCTTGTATAGATTAATTATATCATACACTGAAAGATCTGGAAACCTTTTTTCGAACTCAATATACTGTTCATCATATCCAAACTCAATGTACGTCGCGCCAATAGCCTCTGCATACTCTGCATGGTTTTGATGCAATGGTTCCTTGTATTGAGATAAACGATCTTTTGTTCTTTTGCTTTTATTTACCGGATCATCCTTATGCCCTTTTGGATTGTCGAGCTTATCATCAGGTATTTCAATATAGATTGAGTATATGCACTTTGTCTTATCGCTAAAATAAGCATTGAACTTCTTGTTTACAAAATGAGCTATCTTAATCTTATTCCAATCAGGTACTATTGGATCTCGGCTTAGAATCCAATGCCATTCTCGCTCCATTAGAACATAAGGAACCTCATATTTTTCCATAATATAAGAAAAGATGCTCTCATTGTTTGGATAATAGTAAGCTCTTAGAAAATGAGCATCGTCTCTATATACGTTAGCATCTTTAATATTTTGAATAAGCTCTGCGGCTTCTACCATGCGCTCTGCATAACGTATTTGTTTGATATGTTCTGACTTACCAATCATAAGACCGGTGTTCATCACGTGGTTATCTTGACCATCCAACATATCTTTTGTAATATGATATTTAATTGTAGGACTGCGCTGGCCAACCATCTCATATAAAATACTCTCGAGCTCTTTATTCTTAATGTCCTGGTCTTGATCTTTTATATGAATGCCTTTGCTTAGATCTAATTCTTCGAACACATTTTCGTCTGTATTAAAGAGTACGTCCATATCTACATACATTACTTCATCGTATTCTTCAGCAAGATTAGCAAACAATTTATGCTTATATAGATTTGCCTTCGTGAATTCATTATCGCCTATATCCATATCACCCATCTGATTATGATAAAACTTAAAGTCTACGCAGATTTTCTCAGCATAATCTTTCTTATTTTGAACAAGCCTGTCGAAGTATTCAGAAACCATATGCTGAGCATGATCTGCAATCTGCCATTTATCTTTTAAGTATTCAATATCGTCATATGTTGTAAAAATTACTCGCTTCATATTCCAATCACCATGTATCTTGTATAGTCCTCAGAGGGCTTCATTTCACCTTTATAATATACTCTTACTAAATCTAAAGACTCTACAAAAGAATCTAAGCTGTCGTGCGTATTGATGTGTTCTGGATCTGCGTGATAGTTGTTTGATTGAAAGCAAACCAAAGTATCAATAGGTTTTGAATTTAAAATTAGACGAATATCATCGGGATCCATATGCTCACAGCTTGTATTAATAATAAGCTGAAAAACATGTTTTTTATCTATAAAATAATTCACTGCATCATCTGTAATTGGCCAATTTTTTTCATATTGTTTATTCCCACCCATAAGCATATGAGAATAAAATTCGCATGACGGATCTGTATCTACATTATGTATTTGAATATTTTCATCTAAATGATTTTTTAATAACATACCCGTAATGCCATACCAACTTCCCATAATTATTATGTCACGAAGTTTGTAATCACTTAAAAAAGGAAGAAGCTTTTCAACGAGCCATTCTTTTGAATTAAGCTGTGCATCATTCACAGAATTGATAATATCAAAGCTACGATACAGATCTACATTAGGGTTGTATTTTGAATCTGTGTAAATAAATTCTATAATTTTAAGAGCATTTTTATATAGATGTTCTTTGTAGTTCATATTTTAATCCATTATACATATCAATTGGTGCATCCCATTTAGCAGGGTTTGCTATGCTATTTACGATTCCGTGCTCAAAGGTATTATGTGGAATCTTTTCGTGTACAAGAAATCTATCGATACCTGAATACTTTCTCATGAAGTAATCTCTATTAGATAGAAAGTGTTCCCATACATTTCTTTGCTGACCAGCAGTCCACGTAATCACAGAACTATTTATGTGCACGTCATAGGCGTGCGGAGCCATGTATAGATCATCTTTCCAATAATCTTTAAGTATTGTTAGACCATTCCATGTAATGAACTCAGAAGGATCTCTTTTAATATCCATATCTAAATCAAAGTAAAGACATTTCCCTTCAACAGGAAAGTCTTCGCAGAACATTGCTAGTTTGTTCCACCAGTATTTAAGTTTAGGTTTATTGAAACACCAGATAATGTTTATTCTAGCATCAATGCCCTTTTGGTACTCTGTATAACAATGGTATCTTGCGTCAGGCCAGATCCGCGCGCAATGCTGATACAGCCGATTTACGTGATCAGCACTATACTTATCGCCGTGCTTTACAAATATAATGTTTAGCAATCCTGCCATCTGAATCCTCGTATGCCATTCATAATTTCAATTTTACGATATAACTCATTATGCATATCCTGATTAAATTGAGACACTACTCCTTGGTTGATTGTATCTAATTCTTCTTGTGTTCGAGTATTTAGATAGTTCATTTCAGGTGGATTGAATAATAAATTATAACTTTTAAGTTTATTGTCTCCAATATACACATGAGGATTATCAGCATAAAAATCATTGATTTCTTGCATATCAAGTATATTAAAATAAGATACAGTAGGAACTACTTTCGGGACAATACCAGCTTCTTGGTTGAGCTTTTTAATTGTTTCTAGTGTATTGTTAAAATTAGTTCCACGTATCCATTCATATTTTCTGCCAATATGATCTAGACTCGCTACCATTTCTACTTTTTTAAATTTTTTTAAAGTGTTCATAAATCGTTTTGAAATCAAAGAGCAGTTTGACGTAAGCCATACAGTGCAATCAGGATTAACTGCTGCCAACTCTTCAAGTATTTTAGCATTGCGTAGATCAGAGAATGGTTCGCCTCCTTTAATATGCAACACGTGCAAATCAGGCAACAAGCTTATAATCTTCTCAACATCTGCTTCAGTCAAACTAATTTGTTGATGCTGATGAGTACCAAATAAATGATCGATTGTAGACCATTTAGTACTGAAATAACTACTGCACATTATACAAGTTTGGTTGCAAATATTACTCGTAGTAAATTCTAAATAGCTAATTTTTCCAGGCTCATACTTCCTCCATTCGGGATTAAGCCAATCAAATGCGGCGGCATGAGTACTAAGGGGATCCCCGTTTTGTTTTATTCTTGACGCGCATTGATCGCAGGCATTAGTTCCCTCGATACCTTTTTCTTTGAGCTCTCGCCGTATATGCATATTCAAATCAGAATAAGCAAAGTCTTTATATTCAGTTGACGTAGAAATTTGATATTCTGTTTTATCACTAGCAATAATACTGTTTATGTGATGATCTCCTACCACTACCATGCAACAAGGTTTGAGCCAACCTTGTGGATCAATTACTAAAGCATGATCAGGCCATTTGCACACACTCATTTTAATCTCTCAATATATTGATGATACATTTCTATATTTTTCTTATGCATCTCTTCATCTTCGCAAGGCTCAATTACTGCATCTTTTAAATATTTTCTAAGTCTATCTAAATATTCAGAAGTTTCTTCTTCTACTGCCCAAGGTTCAATGTCTTGCTGAGATGTTGTTCCACCCATAGGACCCATAACATGATAAGCAAAAGAAAGCTTTTTACGATTACAGAATGATAATATTTTAGGTAAGGTCCATACGTTATCTTTACTAATCACAAATGAGCAACCAATTTGAGCAACATCATATGCTTGAAGCTCATCTATATGTTTCAAAACCGTTTCCAAATCACCATTTCTTCTTAAATCTTGATATATCTCAGGATCAATTGAATCTAATGAAACAGTAAACTGTGTATTCGGTCTTTGAGCAAATTTTCTTGCGTATCCATTTAATATGCTGCCATTTGTTGTAAACTGAATGCGAAGGTTTTCTGGGTTTTCTTCTTCTACCATTTTTAAAATTTGATGTACTATTCTTTGAGCAAATGGTTCACCACCCGTAAAATTGAGTTTATGGACTTCATGTATGATTTCACGTAAAGATTCTACGAAAGCAGCGCCAACTTCTGGATCATCATATATGCTCGTAAATTTATGAGCAGTGCCTGGATTCTTCTTTACGTAATCTTCCATGTGTTGAGAAGAATGGTATGGGCTGCAGAATTTACATTTATAATTACAAGTATTTGAAAGTTCTAGTTCTATATCTTTTGGAACCGAATGATTTAAGTCTCTCTCACCGCCTACCCAATCAAAATCTAAACTGCTGGCGGGCTTATTAGCATCGCATTGTTCTTTGCAATATCTACACCACTCATGCAAATCGCCCGCCATAGAAGCCTGACGTATTTCTTCAAAACCTTCGTCATTCTGCCATATATCTCTTAAACTGTCTCCAGGCTTCCATCGTGCCTGATGCTCCATAGGAGCTTTTTCGTAAGGTGTAGTGTCTTTGTGCTCTGTTGGGTTGCGCATAATAAACGGGCAAACCTTTAAATTGCCTTTCTTATTAATATGAATAGACTGAAACGGAGCCCAGCAGCTTACTGTTTTGTATAAGGCAGGTATCTCTTTTTTTCTATACTTGTTAATAGTGTCTACATACTTCATTTGTATTCCTTCAAATACGGAGCAAGTTCCCAAATGTCTTCATTATTTTCACGTGCAACATGGCAATAGTCAATCCATTTTACCATACGATCTTGCCACATTGCCTTTTCGTTAACAAATAATCCTGGCTTACAACTATTCATATTGCCAAGACCAAGAGCTACTAGTCCAGGACGATCGTACCCTTGACGGCGTTCGTTGAATATCCACGGATCAGAATTTAAATAATTATAAAACTTATCCAATCCTTCTTGAATATGATGGTCATGCAAATATAGTGGAGAACAATATTTTGGAAACGTAACCATATTGGCCATTCTTATCTGAGGCACGCCAGGAATATCTTTCCAAAAGTCAATCAGTTCTGGAAGGTGCATCCAATTGTAAACAGAAACAGTTGAAACTATGGTACAAATACGCCCTGCATATTCATGATAACGATTAATGTTATTTACTGTCTTATCAAAATTACCACCACGAATCCAATCATACATTTCGTACACACCATCGATGCTTGCTTGAATATATACTTCATTGATTTGGTGGAGTAAATCAATTACATAATCAGTTACTAATTGAAAGTTAGTGCAGATCTCAACGCGGCAGGTTGGATTTGTTTCTGCTAGCTTTTTAAGTATAAGAATATTATTTGGATCTGCGAATGGTTCACCACCTTTAATAGTAAGATGTTGCAGATGCGGTACTAGATCTAATACTTTATCCACATCTTCTTTAGTCATCTTATACATTTTTGTATGAAATTTGTGATTCTCATCCCGCCAAGTAAGTCCAGATTCTACGGCCATTTTTTCATATGGCGCCCATTTAGAACTATACTTACCAGAGCAAGTAACACACATTTGGTTACAAATATTACTCGTAGTAATTTCTAGAAATCGAATCGGAGTAACTGGCGCAGCTTTATCTTCTTCATATGTTGGAAAATTAAAACCGTTGTAAGAATTAAAGCGCGCAGTGCGACCCGCGGCATGATGTACTGTGCATACATTACATTGCTTTGGGAAGTTTTGTTCTTTGAAATCTTGACGAAGCTTGTTATAGATTTCGCCGTTAAAGAACTCTGTAAGATTAGGAACATCCTGAATATGAGCTAAAGCTGTGTTGTCTCCAGCGCAGCATAAAACTAATTCACCAATAGGATTAATTGTAATTCCTGTTTCAGGCACCATGCATTTCATAATATAACCTTACAAAATTACTTAAGCAAACTGTCGATAAATCCCATACCTTCGGTGATTCGCTCTGCTTTACGAATTTTTGATTTAATGTCTTTATCAGCTTCTTTTACAAAATCAAGTTCTAGCGCCCACAACTTAAACTTAAACAACTCTTCTTTATTTGCGTTATCATCGAAAAGCATTCTAAAGAATTCTGTATCGACTTCATTCTTTTTGATCTTAACTTGTTTATCTAAATTGAGTAGAGTTGACTCTTGATCAGAAACTTTCTTTTCAAGTTCGTCTTTTTGATCTTGAAGAACCTGCATGCCTAACATTTCACGAGCAAGTTCTTTCGCAGCTTTATTGATTTCTATGTTATGTGCTCTTGATTCTGCTTTTAATCTCTCAACAGTGTCATCCAAAATTTTATCATGATCCCAACCTTCTTCCATCAATGCCTGATAGTCTGGATTGTTTTCATCGTTTGGAAACGAATAGGGAAAAAGCTTTTCATCTTCCTCATATAGCACTTTGATAATAGTGCGCTCTGTGTTAGCATACTGAGCACTTACTATTCTTCCGCTAAAATCTGCCATTTTATTTTCCCTCAATTACCAGAATTTTAATTTCTTTGCTGCGCCTGAAATAGCATCACCTGCGGCAGATGCACCATCTGAAATAGCGCCGCCTACTTGATTCAAGCCTTCGCCCATTGCGTCCCAAGCAGATTTACTGGTCAATTCCTTTAGTGTGTGGTCTCCTACACATTCCCATTCAGCAGGATCATATACCTGACCGCCGCATTTATATTCTTTGCTTTCATCAGCAAATGCAGTAGTAGATGCTACAAGCATTATTGCAATTAAAGTTTTTTTCATTTATTTACTCCTTATGCTGTTCCCGCGTAGAGGAATCTGTAATAATCAGTCATCTTCAATTACCTTGGTAAATCTTAAATGATTGACTTTGTACGACCGACGTAGTACCTGTTGGAAATTCTTGTGTACGATAATCGTTAGTGTTAACGTAACGTTGTTGATAGTTACCGCCTCCTCCAGCGGTTCCGTCTGGAGTACGACGTTCGTCTATATACAGTGAACCATTTAGAACACCATTAGATCCGTCTACATTATATGAGAGTTGATACTGACCACCAGAGTTTGAAGATAGATAGTATCTTAAAAATTTATTCATAAGGGCCGCCCAAGAAGTTGGAGTATGGGTTTTAATACTATTGTTTGCAAAATCCCAATAGATTGGAAGCTGGTCAAACACTTCTGGATAAGCGGAAGCAGGATAATCTACTTTTGCTAGATAATAGTTCGTATCAATAGTTTGCTCTACTGCTTCCGCAATCCCGCCAGCTGTATAAGCTGCTAAATCTGCTACCTTGTTTATTGCTATGGGCGTAGCGCTTACAAGAGAAGCATTTGCAGGTGACGCCGTTGTAGTAATGAAATACGTTCCGCCTTTTGCAGCAGTCTGCCCACCGCCTCCAAATTGAGTTAAAACCGGATCGACAAAAGTATCATAAAAATCTGTAAGAGTCATAGCTCGCAATTGAGTATCAATATCTGCGTCAATGCCGCCATCATTATACAAATACAACGGATATTCGTGATTATTTGTATCTCCAGAAGGCGCTGATACAGTATCTGTTACTTGACGAATACGTGAATAGTTCTCAGTAGTGAGTACAATGTTTGCTGTTTCTGCTTCAGTCGCAAATCTATCGACACGAGTACTATAAGCACCAGCGACATAAAATGTATCTACAAATGGCTGCCCTGAAATAGCTGTGCCATTAGAGCCTTCTACTTCAAGCGATGGGTTGGGATTTTGAGCATAAGCATATCCCGCAAACTCATGAAGAGCCGACATATATGTTGAATCGCCTTCTGCAATGTTGTTTGTGCCTGATGCGTCTGATAAAAAAAGTGGTGATCTTACTGCCATAACAAATCTCCTATACTATTGCTTTGATACCAGGCGTAACCGCAAAGTACCAAGTTTTAGTTACACTACCAGACGAATCATAAATTTTAAGGACATGATCCTGCATACGAACTCCCATTGCTATGGAAGATGCAGATGTTGCGTCGGTGTTTGCAATATTTAGCAAATGTCGGCTATCACTGATAACCTCACCACTGAACGTGCTATTCGCAGAAACTCTAAGTACCATGATCTACTCCTAAGTTAAAGCAGCAGCATATAGAGTGCGTACTTCTGTCCCGGTAGAATCATATATTCTTAGAACGTTATCTTGAATTGCCACCGCATAATTAATAGATCCACGCGTTGTGACATCTGTGTTAGCGATGTTTTGTAGGACGAGTGAGTTTGTTATCACCGTCGTTGTGCTTACTTTAATTGCCATCTTCAACTCCTTTGGGTTTCAGGCTATTATCCACGGTCGTATCGGCGCAGTCGCTCCTCTCGACCCATTCTCTTAACATAACCAAGATCTTTCATAATCCTCATCCGCTCTTCATCAGCGTAATTAGACCATTCAGAGATCTGTTCTTTCGTTCTACCACAGCCTATGCAATAACCCTTAGAAGGATCAATATAGCAAATAGACATACAAGGCGTAACGTACAAACTTGACCTCTTTACTTTTTATTTATAAATATAATTGTGAACTCTTCGGCATGAAATTGAACTTAATTATATAGGAGATTAATATGTCTGAAGAAAAAGGCTATCATGCCGCAGATGTCAACGGCGACGGAGTCGTAGACGACATCGAAAGAGAAATGTTCTTAGAATTTAAACGAAAAGAATTAGAAGACAAAGATGCTCAACGCGATGCTATGAGAAATATGACTTGGTTTGCTCTATTTGGCATGCTATTATATCCATTTGCAATTGTCTTAACATCATATTTTGGACTAGATACTGCAGCAGGAATCGTTGGTGATATTGCACCGACATATTTTGTTGCTATTTCTGCTTTGGTTGCAGCATTCTTTGGTGCTGACGCTATCCGTAAGTAGATAAATCAAAAGGGAGGCCTTCCTAGGTGCCTCCCTTTCTATCTCCGCCGGTCACGCCGGAAGCCCGCGCCTCACTTTAAGCTGAGGGTACTTACCATTCCTAGAGCTGCAGACTCAAGGGTGGATTTAAGGAACGAGGACTGAGTTCTTACTGCCTGGTCGAGTTTTCCTCAGTCCTCGCTATTCTGGTTTTCACGTCACCGGTATTTCACGGGCGGTATATTCACCAGAATGTTCTTGCCCAGCTACTTTTTCTAACGTGGCCTAGGCTACCACAGGCAATATATCTCTTTAATCCATTTTTGCCACTTTAGCGGCTGAGGGTTTGGAACCTCTCAATATTGCCTTGATACTATTAATATATACTTTTTCTAGTAAATGTCAACCCTTTTTTTCAAATAAAATAATTTTTTTTTAAATTTCTTCTACCGTTACCTTATACAATTTACCGTTGAAGTCTTCCATAGTAATGGTTTTCTTCGTTGACAACATATAACCATCGATTGGATGCAAATCCATTTTTACTCGACCAACTTGAGTAATCTTATTTTCTGGTTTATCATTCTTGAAAGAGTCACTGATCACCTGTGCGATATAGTCGCAATAAGCTAGCATAACAAAGTTTCTCCTTAACGCATTGTAGCGTTATCTACATAGACTCCATCGTCGTTTTCGCCAACATAGACACGGTTAATATTTGAGCCATAGGCGATTTTATAAACCCACTCGCCGCTAGCGTTGCGAATATCGTCGCTGTTGCAAACTACAACAGGATCTCCGTCCCAGCCTTGATCAGCTAGGAGGGTGTTCATCTGTTCAACTGTAATATTTTCAGGATCCATTTAAGCCTCTTTCATATATTCTACGATAAGTTGCAGATCTTCTTTAGAAAAATCTGTTTTACGAGTACCCCAAGTAGCGCCAAAGCGAGTAAGCTTGTCACCGACAACTGAAAGATGATTAGATTTTGCGTCATCTTTTTCTGTAGCTGCAGCAGACATCATGTAACGACCGATAACACCAAGCTTTTTCTGGTTAGGAGTAGTTTCCATCATATTTATATTCCTCATTGATTGTAGAACCATTATATCTAAGTTTAAAAGAGTTGTCAACCCTTTTTTTGAAAAAACTTTACGAAATCTAAAAATAATTCGTAAGCTACTTCCTCAACATAGTCGATTGGAGTATGGCACAACAAAGGTTCAGCTGCATACGCATTCAAAACGATTTGTTTGTAAGCAGGGAATGACGTAACATTCTCATTCTCAGCTTGTTCATCGATCACACCTGCGATGTGTTCTTCCATTTCTATTACTAATTCTTTCATTTGACCCATATTGGTCTCCTTTCATCTTATATTAATAATATAGTACTTTCAGAATGCAATGTCAACCCCTAAAGTGAAAAATTTAGTGTTTTTATGCATTTTAATGCAAGTTTTTCTTCCATTCTGAAGGCTTGTAACTCCCAAGGTGCCTTAGAGTAAGGCGTTTTGCTGTGATCTTTGGTTTTCCACTTAGTTTTACCATTAGCATCACGCAATTCTTTCTTAGCATACTGCTTTACGTGAATCATCTCATGAACTATAGTGGATACTAGATCGTAAAACGACAAACCTTTCTTGATTGTAACCGTAAACTCACGACCTTTGAAGTCTTCATTCAAACAATACCCATAAGCATCGATGTTTCCGTCAAATTCTAAAGATATGTCAAGTGTACGAATACGAGGCATCATTTCTTTGATGCACCAGTCAACAACAAGGGCGGCAAGCTCGCGTTCTTTAGCTTTACCGCCCCTAAAGTATACTTCGTTTGCCATGTGCATTTCCTTTCATTTGATATATCTATTATACCATAGTGGAAAGTAATGTCAACAAGAACGTTTCTTTTGAAAACAATGGCTTAGAAATTATTTTTTCTCGTTTGCCTCTGCAATTACCATTTTTTCGTAGTCTTCACGATCTACGACGCCTTCTCTAAGAAGCTTTTCACGGTTTGCTAGGTGTTTCATAGCAATTTCTTCTTTAGATCCGCCAAAGTAAGCCACACAATGGCCTTCTTCGATCATGATATCAGTTACCATACGACCATCTGCTGCTCGAAAATCACCAAGGATACGACCAAACTTACCCTTCATGTCTTCGCCTGATTTATCTTCTGTGGTAATGAGTTTTGCGTCTTTTTCTAAAAGCGAGTGCAATCGCTTGCTTGCTGCTTTACCAAAAAGTTTTTCTACTCTATCTGAAGTTCTACTTTCGGGTGTATCTATACCCATGATTCGAACTCTTTCTTCTTTAAGGCAGATACCGAAACCTAGATCAATGTCTACATCTACAGTATCACCATCAACTACTTTAATAATCGTTACGTCATATTCATTTTGCGTTGCCATGTGTTCCTCCACCTTAGCGTTATTATTATCATGGCAAAGAAATCACAAGAATATTTATAGTTCTTTCAGTTGCGGGTGAAGTTCGTATATGTTTATATTTCTTTTTAAGTTCATAAAGGAAGCAAACATATGCATTCGGCCCCGCCAGTTGTTGTAATTTTCTATGGTCGGTATAATTGTACCGTTATTCACATAATCTTCATTTTTAATGTGCATATGCCTACGTAAATTTTCTGGCCACTTCTTGTAGTTGTTTCGCCAGTCTTCTAGTTCTCCAAATGTAAGAATTGATTGAGGCGCTGCATATTTTGGTTCATGTACCCATCCCATCTGTGTAAAACTGATTTGTGTATCGTTTACTCGTTTGTTCCAATATTCGAGTACTTCATTATAGTTCCACATATTAAAAATATTTAAACGATGATTGATGTTAACCCATCCAGTGATTCCAGATGATCGCCATCTTTCGATGTTTTCTATTGTTTGTTCAAAGGGAGTAGATCTTACCCATTCGTATGTTTTACCAACACCATCCATTGAAACGGATATCTTCACTGGGTTAGACGCTTTGGATAGCAAGTCAATATATCTTTGTGGAACCTTAGACATGTTTGTGGTCATATCAATCAGGCATTTATCGTTTACTTTTACTAATTCTTCCAATATATGATAATTGTTATTGTCGGCAAACGGTTCACCTCCCTTTACAACTATCTGTTCTAAGTTGGGAAGTATAGGCAAAATCTTTTCAATGTCAGATTCAGACATTCTATATAATGATGCACCAAAGTCATTAAAACCCGGTTCGCCAGGATTCTTCCAGGATTCTAGATCTAAAGACATTTCTGTTGCTTCTTTCTCTAACCCAATCCATTTAGAACTATAATAGCTAGAGCATGTCACACAGGTTTGATTACATAGATTTGAAGTTGTAAATTCTAGAAAGCGAATCGTCTTATCTGTTGGAATGCTTGCTCTACGAGATTCACCTTCTACGTTAGCATGAAACCACGAATTCTTCATTCCGTTTTTAGCGTTATTTAAACAATAACCGCAAACTTTACTTACTAAGGGTTCTTTATCTTGACGTAGAGATTCAAGATCTGAATGGCTTTCCCATAGTTCAGTGATATTATCTACTTTACTAATATGGTTGAAAGACCAAGTTCTTTCTGCCGCGCAGCATATAGAAAGGTTGCCGTCTGGTTGAATTGTCAGTGAATTGTGGGGAGCAGTACAGTACATAATAACCCTTTTTATTACATTTTTATTACAGAATGTCAAAATTGTGACAGGTGTCAAATAATATCGGTCCTAACCTATTTATTTTAGTACTCAGTTTGTATAAATAACAGGAAAATAGTTGACATCACATAATGAATTCTTGGGGGATACAATGAGGATTATATTACTACTTTGCGTGTTATTTTTTGGGTCTGCTGCAGTTGCCCAAGAAGCGACTGAATGTCCGACTGGTTATGTATGTACTCAATCGGGCACAGACAGCACTATTACATCTGAAGGCAATATGACAACAACGATCGTTCAGCCGCCGCCAACTGCAGTTTCACCACAATTTAGCGCCGGTAACAATAACGATTTATGTACGATCGGTGTAGCAGCCGCGGTGCAAACGCAGATTCTTGGTATTTCCGGAGGAGGTACTTTTACTGAAGAGAACTGTAAGCGGTTAAAGAATGCAAAGGTTCTATTTGATATGGGAATGAAAGTTGCAGCAGTATCCGTAATGTGTCAGAGTGAAGATGTTTTTGATGCTATGATGCAAGCTGGTACACCATGCCCATACGATGGACAAATTGGCGAGGCTGCAAAGCTTGGCTGGGAAACACACGAAGAAAAAACAAGAGAGGAAACCGGTGGCGGAAATTTTAAAGAAAGTGCTAAAGACGCAGCTCCTTTTGCTGGCCTTGGTATTTTGGCCTTCTTACTCTTCCTCTGAGAGTATTAAGCCATATTACGGAGCCACTCCGAACGCTGCTGCAAATGGGCTTTCTTGGTCTATGGGAAACGTATTGCCCACGCCTCCAGGATTAGATATTCAGAACGTTTTATATAGTTATACCATTATCAAAGAAAACGGAGAACCTGTTACTGTATACGTTCAAAACAAATTAGCTGGCTCAGACACTGAGTACATTTTTAGAGATCGTGAAGATTGGTCTTCTACAGCGCCATCAGGACAGGGAGTACGAAAAGTATTACCTGTTGGCAACTTACACCGTGATTTATGGGGTGATGGTGAGATAAATGTACAAGGAAACGGATCTGTGGAAAATCCTAGCGTGATTTATACGTATCGTGTAGATCCATGTTACAATCCACAATTTGATCCTAACTGTCCTGGCTACGAGGTTCCATACGTAGAGCCTCCAGAAGTTGATTATGAGATCTATAACGCCTATGATGAAGGTGACGCAGATCGCGATGAATATAATTATGAAGAAGATGAATTGCAAGAAGATGAAAAGACGGAAGAAGAAAAAGCAGCAGAACTTGATGAAGAAGAACGTGAAAGAAATGACCGATTAGAAAAAGCAATGTTTGAGGCTGGGCGTGCGCAGCTTTTTGCGTTGGCTTTTGCGAAAGGTCAGCTAACGGACGCTGCCAATCAAAATTTGAACTCTTATTATAATGCAAACATTCCAGGCGGTAGTTATAATGATAACGTTGTTTTATTAGATACCAAACTTCCTGAAAATCAAAGTGGTTTACGTAATGGACTTGCGCAACAATTATTACACCAACAAATGGTTGATATGCAATATAACTTAAGTACAGGACAATAAGGAGATTTCAATGCTCAAAAAAACTTTAATCGGTACCGCATCCGCTCTCATAGCTTCATGCGGGGTTTCGGTTGCAGCTGACACGCCAATCAATGGCTCGGTACAGTCACGCTGCATCATTCAGACAGACACATCAGGTACATATGCCAACCCTAATGCGTATACGCTTACGACAGCTGCAACTGATGGCGGAGAAGATGCTCGCATTCGTGTTGATGTATCGCTAGCAAATGCTTACTATGTAGAAATTACTGCGCCAGAAGCATTCTCATCAGCGCCAAGCTTACCAGATCAAGTAGCGTTTACTGGTGATACTCAGGTTGATACGGTATCCGATGCAACTGGCATGGGTTCATATGAATCAAATAAAATTGAACTTGGAATGACAGATCGGTATGATCTTACGGCAACTGGATCTACTTGGTTTAAAACTTCATCTGTCGCTACAATGGGCGGATCAAAAGCTTTTCCTGGCGGTAATTATACCGCTTTAGTACAAGCTGAGTGTATCGCTCAATGAAATGGCGGGGGCAGTAGTTCGGGCGGAAGTAGTTCGAGTTCGGGTGGAAGTAGTTCGGGTGGAAGTAGTCCAACCTGCAGAAGGTATCCAAGTTGCCCATAATGCTCTAGACTAAAGGAAAGAATATGAAGTATATAATTACATTTTTGATATTTGTAATGCCAAGCTTATCTATGGCACATGAGATGGTTCCGACATACCCAAAGTTGGAACCATCTTTTATGTCCGGGCTATATAAGACCACGTTGACAGTGTTTAATAAAAGACCCGAAGTTGAGTATTACGAAATCGGAGTTTTTACAAAAGATTGGGATCCTATTCCGTTTGTTTCCAATTATAAAATTTACAAGATACCGTATTTAAGTACAGTAAGTTTTGATATCTATGTAAGAGAAGAAGACAAATCAAAAGTAACTTATATTTGCTCTAAGTCTAAATTACGAACAACGAAATCAGTAACAAGAACTGCAGTTTCTTCTCGCATTTGTTCACTAGTGAAAGGAAACTGAAATGAAAAAGTATATTAGTATTGCCTTGTTATTAATTCCTAGTTTAGCGTTTGCGGATCAAAGTGGTATTGGTCTTTCTTTGCCCGGTGCTTCAAATTCATATGGACAGGATGGCATTCGAGCTGGAGATTTAGATTGTAAGAACTCTATTGGTGGTGCTACTAATTTAGAATTTGGTATTACCGGTATTATTGATAATTATGAAAGTCCATTTGGTGGGCGCAATAACGGCCTTGACTCATCAAGAGATATTGGCGTATATGCAAGAATTACTATACCATTAGATAAACCAAAAGAAAGAATCAATTGTAACTCTTTGTATCAATTAGAATTGAGAAAAAAGAGATTAGAAGTTTTAAAATTACAGCAAGAGCTCGAAGCTCTTAAACGTTTAAATGCATCAGGTGGCCAAAATGATTTTGAAAATTAAAGGAGCAACAAGATGTCAGAGAAAGATCTCGGCGACTTAACTGAAAATTTTGAAGAAGAAATAGAAAATCTTAAAAATACCAAGATGAAACTTTTTGGTATTACTATGACGCCTACAACAATCGGCGCTGCGTTTGCTGTTTTAAGTACAATCATTGGTGGTCTATATGGTGCGTTTCAAGTATACGACGACTATATGGGTATGAAAGAGATTGTTGAAAACATCGATGTTGATGTGATAGAAGTACGTAATCAACAAATTGAAGCTTCACTTGCAAACGTAAATAAAGAAATCAGTATCCAACTCGCTGCTATTCAAAAACAACTTGATGACTTAGAAAAACGCGGCCGTGAAGATAAAGTTGACATAAGAGAACAAATCAATCAGATGGACACACAAGTAAGACGCGTAGAAAAACTTGTACGTGAAACAGAAGCTGATGTAAGACAAATTATTCAGAATGCTGAAGAGCGTTTTGATAATAAAAGGGATGCGCTACAAAACCAATATGATACAAAAGCATCTGATTTGCGAGAGTCAAGTGGTCAGCGTATGACTGATTTAGAGGCAAAGATTGCTCGTGAAATGAGAGAATTGCAAGATACGTTAAACAATAAACTACAAAGAGCGTTAGATAATCCATTAGCAAATTAAGGAGGTAATTATGATTTCAGAAGCGCGTACATGTAATACATGCGGACACCGGTGTCATTGCTATTCTCCAGACTGCAAAGATTGTATTAACGACGTGTGCACGAAGTGTGACTGTGAGTAATGAAAAAAGTTTTTGTAATAATAGGTATGATAATCCTTACTCCAAGCGTATCGCGTACAGAGACAGGATATAATGACGAATTGAAAAGTTGCTTAAGCAAATACAATTATTCGCCAGACTTATTTGATACTTATAATTTTAACAACGTTGCCCGGTGCGCTGCTAAGGCAAGAAATAGAATTAACCAAGCAAAAACAGCGGAATACAAAGATTTCTTAAAGCACAATCCAAGGTATCGTGTTCCAGGTCAAAGTTTAAATAGATGTTTTGGTAAACTACG
>Ga0209137_1001790_pt1 | contig 19819 bp, 13 predicted proteins | sample SaaInl5LU_22_DNA_FD_184642 | JGI IMG/M metagenome (GOLD analysis project Ga0209137, IMG submission 184642) | Marine microbial communities from expanding oxygen minimum zones in the Saanich Inlet - ESP_105LU_22_DNA (SPAdes) (version 2) | ecosystem: Environmental > Aquatic > Marine > Intertidal... | reverse complement strand
GTGTGTTTCAACGTCTGATACACTCAGGTTGAAAATGTCAAAATCTGCCATAATGTTTTTTAAACTTTAAATTACTGTTATCCCGTTAATTACCTTTTGAGTACCTTAACATGCTGTTATATATCTAACCTTAAAAATGTTTCAAGATTAGCTGCTCTTATTTGAAAAAATATTGTACACCTTCTGCGTCTTGCCAAGTATGTTCATCGATTTGTGTAATACCTGCTTTGGCTAAAAGATCAAGTGCTTCTTCATTAGTAATCTTGTTTTCAGAGACCATCCATAGAAGGGTCTTTTTTAGGTCAATTAGTTCTTTTGATGTGATCATGATTTATTTGTTTATGTATTATTATAATATATTTGTAAAAAAGTTGGTGTAGTTTGAAACAGTTCCCCATATAGCCCATATAAGTTATGGTTTTACGCCTGAGAGGTAGAGTTAGTTTGAAGTGAGTTTACATATTCAAGCAGATAATAAGCATCTACAAGGTCATCTAGCGGCTTCATAATCTTTTTGTCCCCTTTAAACTGCTGACAGAACTTAAAGAGCTCAGATTGGTTTAACGTTTCTAAGCAGAGAAAAGCCTCCCACATATCTAGCTTACTCATGTTACCTTTACCGGCAAACTTCTTAATAGTTGTTGGAGCATAGACTTCCATCTCCTTAACATCAAAGCGATCAATCATATCAGACTTAAGAATAGAAGAAGCAGAAGCTAAATCAATAAGTGAGTTTGTACCGAATCTAGAAGTCCCATAAGAAGAGCCTTCAAAATAAAATGCGTAAGGTTGAGTTGGATCAGTATGTTCTTCAATGATATCACAAACGCCTTTAGAAATATCGCGATGTCTTAAGACTCTAGTTAACTCTTGCTTCGTAATATCTGGCTCTTGTTGATAGATTAATGTAACATCATCTAGCATAGCCATTTCTTCCTGAAGCTTCTGTTCTTTCTTAGTTCCTGTCTTTGGTTTTAAGAATGAGATAAAGTGAGGCTTTCCGTCTTTGTAAAGACAGATACCCGGTGAGTTAATAGAAAAGTCTATTGAGACTAAATTCAAATTAGAAGCTTTTACCTAGAGAAGCACCCAATGCAGCACCTACAAGTCTAGAAGTTAATAAATCGTATAAGATACCTTTTTCGATACCTAGAACCTTAGCAATGATTTTACCAACTGACTTACCTAATGCAAAACCAGAAAGTCCGCCAATAATAGAACCAAGTATACCTTCGTTTGTAATCTCACCGTTAAACGCATCAACGTCGTAAGATCCATCTTCTAGTCTATACTCTTTTAAGAACTCTTCAACAGCTTCGTCAATCTTAGCTTCTAGTTCTGGAGTCCATTCTTGGTTTAGAGATTCGTTAATAGCATTGATATCTGCTTCGGTAACCTCTTGTTCGTTTAAGTAATCAATAAATGTTTTCATAACTTATATATCAGTCTAATTCGTTAAGCAGATTGAACTTGTTATATCTAAACGTAACGTTAAATGTAGAGAACTCTGCGATATTATTAGCCATGTTAAGTTCAATCTCTGAAATAGAATTAAAGATTGGCTTTTCAAATACAACGCTCATTATATGAATTCCTTCAGCATCTGTAATTTGAAGCTTAAGATCATCTACATAACTATTCTCATTCTCTCTATTGTAATGCCAAAGCAGTGCATCTGTCATAATCCAATAGTTGATAAAACCATCTAGTAACTGCATTGTTACAGTAACTTCACGGTCAACTAGATTTTGAATTGGAACATACCCTCTTTTATAAACAGTTGTACCGTCATTAAAGTTTTGCTCAGATGGTTCGAATGAAATACCAGGCATTGAGACTCCTTGAACAGTATAGTTAATAAAGTCAATCGGCTCCTCAATAAGATTACCGGGCATTCTGTTTAGATAAGGCTTATACTTATCTGCTACTTCTTGTGGTATAAATCTCTTAGGAAACTTAAAGTTATATAAATTACTCCTAGAATTTAAGATCATGAGATTGCGTTTGTAATGTTGTTATCTAAATCCGGTCTTCTAGCTTGTTCAACTTTTTTAGTAGAACCTAGTATCTCGTAAGTACCATGGTGGATAAGAGTCTTATCTTGGCCATTCTTAATAGAAAGCATGTATGTACCGCCAGAGTTCTTAGCAGCTGCCGTAGCGTTCTTCTCTTCTATCTTAAACATAATCTCACCTTCTGCTAATTCAACGTCAGCGTAGTTAAGGCTATTTTCAATCGCGATAGAACCTAAGTTAAGAATTACAGCATCGACATTCTCTAATGAGATAGAGATTAAATCATCTCCGTCTAGCTTAGCAATCTTAAATTTAACATAGTTATCAAATGGGCTAAGTACCAATTTAGACTCGCCATCTGATTTATATTTAATCTCAGAAGAATCAACTACCTCGTTACCTGCTATAGTCACATTAGTAGTACCTGTTACAATATTCATTCTTTCAATAAATGTTGGTACAAATCTTGTTTGATTTTCTGGTAGAGTTGCAAGGTTCTCAATAATCATTCTATTCTCTAGGACATTAGGTAAAGTATTGTATACTTTCATTACTGAGTTAGAACCTGGTAGATTTATCGATTGTAGTTTCTTTCCGTATTTACCAACGTTGTAAGAAGTATAAGATGCCTTCTTAACAATTTGTGTATTATTAGACTCGTTGTATATTCTTAAAGTGTAATCAATATTATAAGCTGTTGCACTTGAAGAGTTAGTAATAACCGGTCTAAACGGAATCGGCTCATCAAAGTTTTCAACTTGAGTGATAGACATTTCATAAGTCTTATCAAAGTAAGTTGTAATCTGTTCGTAAACTGCAATATCATGGAATACTGTAATATCAGCATTCGATGTTGACTGTCTTGATTGGATATACTTATCAAACTCTGAAATAGAACCATCTTTAGTTCCATATAATAAGAAGTAATCAGCACCATCAGCTTCTTCAACAACTGCAGCTAGATCTTGGTTTTGATCTTCTTTAGGTAGTGTAAACGCAACCTCTTCAGTCGTGTTAATAATATCATAACCAGTCGAGCTATCTAATGACTCAATAGATTTATAGATAAACTCGTAGTTTGAGTTTGGATCTAAAGCATCTTGGCCTGAACCAAAGAACCATGAAATAAAATCAGGGTCCATGTTAGCTAAAGATGGAACCTTAACCTCGATAAACTTAGAGTACATTGTCTCACCAATAATAAATGGCTTAGGATTCTGAATCTCAAATGATGATGAGTTTAGGTAAGCAATCGACGTTAAGTAGTTCTTAACGCCTGATAGTCTATTAGCAGCAACTTGGAATAAGAAACCTTCGTAGCCTCTAGCAGCGAACGAGTAACCTGATCTTAAGTGAAGTCTTACAGTATCATAAGTAACTGTATTAGACGGTATATCAGTTGCGTCAGCTTGATCGATAGTAGTAGATGTAGAACCAGTCCAACTCGGATTATTATCGATAAAATTATTAGTTGAATCTAATAAAGCATATTCAGATCCTTGGATATCATCTAAAAGAACTGCTTGGTATCTTCCAGGTTGTCCAGCTCCAGTTCTGATATCATTACCAGTCTCTTCATCTGCTGTAGCAAAAAGAGGATTAGCTGTATTTTGAACTGTGATAGAACCACCCTTTAAATCAGAGTAATTATATGTATATGCCCCGTTAGTTGTTGGGATAAATGTATAAATACCAGAAGCAAGTGAACCAACTTGAACTGAGTTAATATCTAGGATTTCAAAATCAGATGGAACTGCAAGGGCAGAAACATCAAACTTGTAAGTTTTACCATTCGCTAGTGTAAGCGGTCTAGATGCAAAGTTCTCGATAAGAATAGCAGTCGGACTTGTAGTAACATCAAAGTTTACTACAAGAGCACCTAACTCATTAATTAAGTGTCTTGAATCCGAGCTTGAAGCTGTAGTATCAAGTGCTAAGACATGTGATCCATTATCGTCGATCTCGATTTGGTAGTTGCTTAGTGTAGCAATACTTTGATCGTGGTAGATAAACTCTAAAAGAACATCTTGGTCTAATCTTGCATATTTTGACGATTGTGCCATCTAGTTAGTTACTTTATTAAAATTGAAGCCATTTAGGTGAATACCCTAAAACAACACCGACAAACGGAGTTGCTCTAACTGAACCATCAATTGGATAGATACCATAACCTACTCCAAAGCTCATATTCCACCTACTCTTCTTCTTATATGTATTCAACTCATTATTGATAAGATCGATGCCTTCGATTCTAATATCATCAAATGGGTATTTTGTGCTTATTCTCATTCTATTAACACCGTTCTCTTTTTCAAGAGCTGCTAATAATGAGATTGTTTGGTAGATTGATAGCTTACCAGTAATTTGATTGCTATCAATTAAACCGTTAAGAGTTACTACTCTTATATTGTTATCACCAAAGTCGGCTGAATCCTTAAACATAAATGTTGAATCAGCATTAATAGTTGATGAAATTAAAAGACTATCCTTAAGTTTGATTTCAGAAGATAGTAACAAGTTTACACCTTCAAGGTCTTTATTAAGGTTAAGTGCCTTTCTATATTTTTTAAGAAGCTTTTCATTCTGTACTGCTAATTGTTCAGCAGTAGAAACATATGTTTTAATCTCAGCTTCTAGGTAACCGTTTTTATTTATGTAAATTTCAACTGAATCATGTGCTGCTTCATAGTTAGCTCTTTCATTCTCAACTTGAACCTCAAGAACTTTAATATCCTCTCTAAGCGCTGAGTTTGAAGAACACTGTCCTAATAGTACAAAAGCCAAAGCGGCAATTACTATAAATGGAATCCAGTCTTTATTTATATTAATATTAATCATTAGTCATGAGTTAAGTTAGTTGCTTCTAGGTAGATCATATAACCAACTGTAGTTGCAAGTGGTGTGATCGCCACAGGTTTAGTTTGATTAAATGCACCACCTGCTCCAGTTACAATACCAACACCTGCGTTAAAATAAACATTATTATCATTAGGATCTAGTAAAGTTGATTGATAAAGTGGTGCTGAAACAGTATGAGTGTGATCAGGAACTGAAATAGTAACATTTGAAGTATTAGAACCGGTTGTAGCATCTGCAATAGCTGATGGTGCAGAACTAGAACCTGCATTTTGTATATCCCAACCCATTGGGAATCTACCTCTCATATCTGGAGTAATGTAATCCGGAACACCTGCACCAGACCATTTAGCACCCCAACAGTAATACCAACCTGCCCAGTCACCAACACCTTTACCAGCTTGTTTGCCAGTACCAGCTGACCAGCCTAGAACATTTGAAGTATCATTAAGTATAAAAGCAGGTACCATAACCATAGTACCAATAGGAACTATACCAGGATCTCCCCAGTTAAATGTACCTTGATTATCTGCAGCAACAAGTACTTTGCCAGTTGATGCTCCTGTTGGTAGTTTAACATCACTATTGAATCTAACATCAGACTCAAACGTTGATTCAGTTTCACCTAAAGTTACTTTAGTAGAACCGCCGCTTGTTAATTTAAGAGTTGAACCTACAAATTCATAAGATGTATCAGAATTACCTGTTCCCGAAGTTGCCGAAGGGTTGAACTTTAGAACTTTATCAGCCCCGTTAGCTTTAGCTGTAATATTAAGGTCTATATAGTTTCCATTAATACCATCAACATCTAACCTTAATACGTTTGCACCAAATTTAGAACCTATTAATTTAAGAGCTGAATCTGCATAAATTGAACCTTGACCATTTTGAAGTATCGTTGAATCCCCTAAAACTAATGTAGTTGTGGTAGGTGCAGTAGTTCTTTTTGCATATATTGTAGAAAAATTAGGATTTGATACAGGATCTGTATCAACTACAAAGAAATCTGTGAAATCTCCAGCAGGTCCTTGTAAACCTTGTGGCCCCTGAGCACCTGTTGCCCCCTTAGCGCCGGTAGCACCAGTAGATCCTTGAGCCCCTTGAGACCCTGTAGCACCTCCTCCGTTTGCTAGGATTTGGTCAAAGTTGTAGTTAAGTTTATCAATCTTTTGATTCTCAGAATCAGCTTCAAAGATTTCTTTAATGTTAATAGCCATCTGTTAGCTTCTTATTTTTGTATAAATATACAGCTGATGTCTAAAGCCAGCTCTTTTGTTATATATTAGTCTTAAATTTAAAGGATTTGTATTATCATACTCTATTCTAAAATCTTTAGACTCTGCATAGCCTGAATCTAGTATATCATTAATACTTCCAATTGAGTTAACTACTGACTCAGTGATTGATTTATCATCTCTTGCATAAACTTTGATATCATTAATATTCATTAGTTTAAGTAAGTTAACCTCGATGTATTTTCTTATATCATCTTTAAGAGAAGTCTTATCACCATATGATTGAGACGCAATTACAAATCTTTCTATTGCGTTTCCAGCGTTATCATCAACTAGTAAATCTACTAGTAAGTTATCCATATAAATATCCATATAGATTCTTTCAGAATCTTCAAACTGTACAATGTCACCTGTAAAGTTACCAGCTGCTTTAATAGACTTCATAGCCTCTAGACTAGCTGCTTTTTTAATTTTATTATAAGACGTAATTTCGTATTGTGCTTTTGGTAAGTTTAATGTTGATGCTAAGTATGCAGACTCTTCATATGCTGATAGAGTTCCATATACATTCTCACCTTGTTTGTTACTACCATTCTTAGTGTAATAATCATCTTCCCAAGAAGATCTAAATACATTAATGTCTCTCTTAGCTATTGCAACCTCGTCAATTAACGGGTATCTAGGCTGAGAGCCTGTAGTATTTGAAAGCTTTAGAATACCATCTGCCTTTTCAGGGTTAACCTTGTGATAGAATAGATCCTCTATAAGACCGTATTTGTACTGCCCTCTATTCATATAAGACATAAATGCCATACCAAGTCTATTATACCTATTGTATATTAGTTGCTCTCTTTCATCCGGCAAGACAAGCTGAGTAGTTTTATATTCTGGGTAGATGTCCGTGAACATTACAACGGGTCTAGAAAGTGGTGAGTAGTGGCCAGACATTCTAATAAGATTTGTATGGTAAGGATCTACTCTATCTTCTACAACGTATCCAATAGCACCTGCAGCTACTTTATAGCTATTAGGTTTATTTGGATCTGGATTAGCTGTTAGTTTTGAATACTTGTCAACCTTATGACCGTCTTCAATGTTTATAATAAACCTATTGTTATTAATTGTTCCGTCTTCTTCAACAGTTAGGTATTGAATAGTTTCAGTATCATTGTTATTTAATAGATCAGCGATTGCTTTAGCAGAAACACTTTCAAACAGCGATTTAGCTAGTTTGTAACCACCTTCTACATATTCAAATACTGTAGTTTCCCAAACTGATTGATTTATAAGAGTTAGGTCTAGTTGCTGATTTCCAGCTAGATTGTAAATCTTACCTAAATCATTAATAGTAACAGTTAATCTAATGTTTGAGTCTACTGATTTAATAGGAAGTACCCAAGTATCACCGTTATATGTAAAATGAATATCATTATAACCGCCATTAGCATTAATCTGTAAATCTCTAAGTAATTTAGTTCCTACACCATCAGCTCTTAATTGATTTGGTGTTCCATCTTGTGGTATTGAGAAATCTAAGTAACCATTAAGGATTGTATTTACTGCAGATCCACCATCAAAGAAATCTCTCATTGTATATAGTAGAGTTCTATTAATGTTTTCAACATCCGCTTCAGAGGTATTTACCTCAATGTAAAGACATACAAAGTTAAATGCTTTATTTTGAACAGCCTTAATAATAACGTCATCTGAATCTTGATTGTGGTTATAGTTAAGAACCGCAGTAAACTTATAGTCATTAAATGAAGGTGACTTAATTAGATTCTTTGGGTTAGACTCATTAAACTCTTTTCTTTCATAAAGCTTAACTTTAAGACCTCTAAATAAGGCCTCTGGAGCAGCCTGAGACGAGCCTCCTCTTAATCTAACATATTTACTTGTTGGTATAGCCGGAGCAAAGCCATTAGGCTCTGTTAGGTCATACCCGTCATATATGAACAGTCTATCAAACCAATCGTTATCAACATCAGTAAGTTTAGCTAAATCTAGGTTAATACTAGACTCTGGCTGAATATAACTCTTAAGAGTTCTAACCATTTCAGCAACTTTAGATGGATTTACATCTTGGTCTACCGCGGTATACACCGGGTGTTTATATAAATAGAACCACTCGTGTGTCATAGACTTAATATCACGACCTGTCTTTTCAATATCAGGTGAGAAGTTAGTCTTGCCGAATGATTCACTCATTGTAAGCATATATGGAAGTTCTTTAGCATTAAAGCCTTCATGGTATGCCCATTTATTAATTGTTGGAACTACCCTTGATTCTAATCCAAGTTCTGTTGTATAGTTCTCTTTTAGTCTATCGTATTCTGAACTTATAGTAGTAAGGCCAGAAGAGTTCGGAGTAACTGCAGTTCTAAGTCCTTCAAGTGTTCTAAAGTCATCAGATAAAACCGTAGCTTGTTTAGGGTCTAGATTCTTTATAGTATATTGTTCATACTCAAGCTCTCCTAATCTAGAGTTAGCCGTAGAGTAGAAGTTAAAATCAAAGTCATGGAAGTCTAACGCTTCAAACTTACCGAACTTGATTTTATTCTCGGTCCATAAGTTAATAGAGTTATCTTTAATCTTTAGTAGATTTACTCCAGCGCTAAGACAAACTCTATAGTAGTTAGAGTAATTAGGGTCTTTAACAACCTCGACAATCTTAACAAATGACTGTCCTGATTTAACAAATGTGTTATTATCAATATCACCAACTTCAGTTTCATCTACTAAGAATCCGTAACCACCGTATGAACCACCAAACGGTAAGTAGTTATTAAACTTAGTTAGAATATATGGATCTAAATCTAGTTCATTAGTAAGACCCAAGCCTTCAACCTCGAATGTATTGTAGTTAATATCAGTTCCAATAAAGAAAGAAGCCGTTCTATTACCTGGCTTATAGTTCTCAAAGAACATTTGAGAGCCTTTAACTGTTAAGTTTATATTAAGATCTTCGAAAATGTTTAGAGCTCCTTTAATAGCTTTTGCAACATCATCAGTAGAACCTTGGTTTGAAAACTTGTTTCTAGCAAAATCACCGGCTGCTAGTGATGAATCAGCAACTAATCTATAGTATAAAGGATCTCCTTTGCCTTCTTGAATAAGGTATTCAGTATAAGTTGCTATGATTAATTCTTCAGCAGGCTGCGGATTAGACGTAACATGTAGTTTAATATAGTCTTTAGCATCTTGTAGAATATTTGTAATCCTAAGCGAGTCATCCTTCTTTACGTATTTTTCTTCATTTATGTTAAAAGCATTAACTTGAAGCTTAAGAGGATCTGTAACATTAAGATCTGCACTATTTCTAACATGTGCAAATGAATTACCAGATTTAACCCATTGTAGTATTGGGTCTTCTAGCTCTACATTAGGTAACATATCTACCGGCTGTAATGCTGTTCCAGATAAATCGAATGTTGTTTCTACACTAGACTCATCAATAACAAGTTTACCACCTTTATATCTTAGGTGTTTGAAAGAGCCTTCTTCATGTGCATTAACATAAACGCCAATATATCTGTTTACATCATATGCATTATCAAAGTCTTCAAATAAGAATTCCATGTTGATTAAGTTAGCGTTAATCATATGGTTTCTCTTGAATCCTTCAGTTATAAATTTGTTATTTAGAATCTCTTCTCTATCAGCACTGATAAAGTCTCTATAAATGTATTCTGCTTTAGATGCAAATCCGCCCTTTCTAACATCGATGCCATTGAATGAAGATTTCTCATCCTGTTGGAATGACATTGTAAGAGCTGCATCTGGTCTTGCTGGGTCATTTACAAAAGTATCTAAGTAATCACCAGCGATAGAACCCTTTCTAAGGTCATAAGTTTTAACAAGAGTTGCATTTGAAAGCATATCTAAGATCCTAGCATTAATATCTACTAGGCCATCTTCCATTGCACTTTCAGATACTGGCTCTTCTATTCTATAGATGGCAAAGTATTCTGGCATCTTCTCGTTAATCCATAACGGAGCCATAAACCTAACATTCTCATCAAAGTCTTTAGAACCATTTAAACGAGCACCATAATTATATTGCTCTTCATATTGTTTATTGTATTGTCTGTAAACTGAAAGGTCTGAATCTCTTCTAAGAGGTTCATATATTGTATCGAATGGAGTATTAGCATAGAACGAAGCTATATCATAAGCAAAGTGCCCAGATCTATCAAGGTTAAATTTCTTGTATCTTTGGTCACTAAGTGTTCTATTAGCATTAATAGAATCTAAGTAGATCTCACCAGATGAGTCTACTACAAGCTTTACATTAGATGTAAGTAGTGGATTTGTTCTAAGAATTACGTGACTCTTACCCTCAATAGAGTTAGTGTTCGCGTTAAAGTTTATGCTAGCCATTTATCTATGATATGTTTATAAGCGCTTGACTTATATATCTAGATAATTATGCTGTATACTTAGCGAATACTTCTAGATCAAATGCGAATAGATTATTATCAGTATCAAGAATATCGATACCAATTCTTTTCGAGTAAGTCAAATTGTTTACAGGTGAGTCATATAGACCCCCGATGTAACCTAAGTTAGATTCAGAAGCACCTGCATAATCAGTCATTCTATATTGGAATATAACATCTAACGCGATCGCATTACTCTCGCCGTTCTTAATAACTCTAACACCTGATGAATTATCAGCATCAACAGATAGTGAATCAATTGATAACGGAGACATGAATAAGTATGAACCACATGATTTACCACCTAGTAGATATTGGTCATTAGTTTCAAACGCCATCTTAGTTGTTCTATTAAGCGAACCATCAAAGAAGTAAGCCATTTGAGAACCATTAACCTTAGCAGCTTTAGACTGTACAATCTTATCACCAGAACCATACATTGTATAGAATGGAGTGCTAGCTACAACGTCAGGATGGTCGGTATGGATTAAAATAGCATCATCATACCTAACACTAGCATCTGCAAGTAAGTTATCTACTGGAATTGTATTAGATGTATTATAAGTACCATTCCATACAAAGTCTACCGCAGTAGGAGTACCAGTATAGTTAGCTACGATATCGTAAGCCGAATATTCGTATGTGTTAGCACCTGTAGTATCACCAGGATCTAAGTTAGATGTAGCATATAGGTTTGCTGATTTAGAGATATTCTTAAATCTTGAGTATACAAACTGACCTTTAAGTTGTGCTGATTGAGTTGGTGCTTCATTTAAGAATGAAGTTGATGCAAACTCAGGAGCTGATGTATTTTGATAAAGTGTTGGAACTTGGTCATACTTACCACTAATAGTATAGTAAGAATCATCAGCTACTTCAGGATCTACTGTTGGCCCTGTTACCGGTCCGAATGTTGAACTTGCAGTAGAAACATAAGCAGTAGACTTTCTATCACCAGCAAGTCTTGAAATAAGTTCTAACGGTGTTGCCTTTTCGTTCTCAAGAATAATCTTGAATGTCTTAGTTACAATATGACCTTTCTTAATCTGTAGATCTGCAACCTCATCAGTATAGTAACCTGCAAATATTTGTTTAACATTGTTATTTTGAATAGCTTCAACAGTTCCATCTTCATATTGGATTTTAACTGCAAGCTCGCCAACAGTACCAGCAATCTGCTCTTTAAGTGCGTTAATCTCTTTTTGCATCTCTACTAGTTTATCAAATAGTGAGATTGGAGATTGTTCTGATGTTAAGAAACCAGAAGCTACATTAATAGCCTCATGTGCAAAGTACTTCTCGTTAACGGTAAAAGAATCGTTAACGTGTTGGTAGATACCAGCACTTTCAATCTCTTCTACTAATTGTACTTTAGCAACTTCTTTAGAGTTATCATCAACAATATTTAGAACTGATTCGTCAGCTTGAGTTCCTGTTGGGAACTGAACTCTAGTGATCTCAGACCACTCAGATTCTATAGGGTTTGCAGGGTAACCAGCTTCAGATAGAGATTTAACTCTAAATTCAACAATCTCGCCAGGCTGAACTGGAATATCGATTTGGTTAATATTAACCGCTTGTCCATCTTCAATAGATTCAGTAGCCCAAATGTATTTACCTGTTACTTCGTCTTTAATTCTCTTTCTAGCTTCAGACTTCATCTCTATCCAATTAGAGAATACGCCAGTCTTGTTAGAACCATCTTCACTAACTTCAATCTGATTAATATCAGATGGAGTACCATCGGTAGATAAGTATCTATATTGAATTTTAAATTGTACAACTTCTTGTGGCACTGTACCGCCTGCTAACTTTGCAGTTGGCATCGGGAAGAAACCTCTTACTCTGTACTTAGGAGTAACGCTTCTAAGTGAGTTGTCAGTTGCAGTTGATTTAATCTCGTTAACTAAAGAAGAGTAAAGCTTAGATTCAGCTGATCTTTCTTGTAGCATTGAAGTAAGTTCGTTTCTATCACGATCTCTTTCAATTGAAGACTTATATTTCTTAGTTGCAATTTCAGATCTCTTCTTAGCAAGATCAGAGTCTAAGCTCTTAATCTTCTCCACCGTATTGATCTTGTTAGATGCTAGTTTCTGTACGTTCTGGAATGCCGAGCCTCTAGTTAGGTGTGTATTCACTTGAACTACTTTAAAGCTATTAGCGTCAATCTGTGGTGCATCTGGTGCAATACCAACAGTTGATGGCGGAATAGAATCCTCTTTTAGAGCTTTAATGAACTGACCAAAGTCAGAAACTTCTGCTTTATAGTAATCAGCAAGAGTTTGAACTTCACCATTATCTCTAGTGATAACAAGTTCGTTTGAGTAGAATGCAGTACCCGGAGACCAAACTTCTGCTTCGATATTTGATTCAGGATCTACTGGCTTAATGAAAGCAACCATTCTATCGTCAAAACCTACAGATACATCAATTGCATCATAAGCCTCTTTGCCTTTATAGATTTTAAGTTGATTAGCACCAACTTTAATTGACTCGTAACCTTCAACTAAAAGTAGTTCAACTTCTAGTGTATCAGAGTTAAGAGATATAATTTTATATTTTGTCGAGTTGTTACCTGAGTTTACTAGAAGTTCATCATTAACTTTTAGAGACTCAGTCTCGTTCATTGATTTATCAGCATCAGAATAAGAAAGCTTATCTAATGTGTATAATTTAACAGTCTTAGTTTGAGTAACACCATCTACAACGATATTTCTCTGTATTGTTCTAACCTTAATAACATTAAAGCCACCAAAGTATTGTGAAGACCTTACCGGAGCATCGATAACTTCTTCATCTAAAATATATTTAACACCTACAGTCTCAAATAGAGAGATAAGAGTATTAAGCTCTATGTTATCTAGGCCCTTAATATTATCATCAAACCATTCAGTAGAAATAGTGTCATTTGCATCAACAATATATCTTCTTAGTTTAATCTTTTCAGTTCCAGCATCTACTTGACCATTAACATTGATCTGAACTTGTAGTAGTGGATTTAAGAAAGACTCGAAGAAGTTATTTGTCTTAGCAACAAACTCAACTGGAGTTTCAATATTAGTTACACTATTTGCCGGTGATTTAAGCTTTGACTTCTGGATCTGTCTAAATGTACCATCGGCCATTCTAACTGATGCATCACCAGTACCAATACCAGAAAGAGACTTGAAGTTTTGATCTAGTCTCTCAATCTCTCTTTTCATATAACCAAAAGCAGGAACTTGAACCGTCTTAAGGTCACCTTTCTCATTGAATAAATCTAGAGATACAGTTTTCTTATCAGTTGTAATTGCCTCAGAGATCTTTTCGTAGTTCTCTAAAGAGTTCTGGTTCATTTCCAGAAACTGTCTGATTATTTGTGAAATAGAGTTATTTGCCATCTTATCTTAATACGTCTGCGACGAATGTTAATAGTGTTTTATTAGTACAAATAAGTTCAATATAAGGTTTAGCACTGTTTAATTCGCCAGGTGTAATCCGTCTTCCTAATACCCAACCATTCTTCTTGTTTGTATAAATGTTGATGTTATAACCACCTAGATCTAGAATTGAGTCGAATACAAGTTTAAGTACTTGACCTTCTTCCCAGCTTTCAGAGCTATCATCAATGTATATATTTACGTCATTATTAGCCGTTCCAGCTGATAGAGACATTCTAATCATATTTTCGAAAGACTTAAGTCTTACATAAACACCATTTATATTAGCTGATGTTGGGTCAAATTCAGTAATCTTTTGACCTGCTGTTTGATTTGTTAGATCCCAGTTAAATTGAGTTAAAAGCTTGTAACCAGTAACATCGTTGTTTACTTTAATCTTACCAGGAACTGATTTGTCAACCTTAGTACCTTTACCGTCAAATATAACATTTGTATTGTATTGTACTTCTGTTGGAATAGTACCGTTAATAATACTGTTAAGCCTTCTATTGATATCAGTAATCATATCTAATAAAGAAGCTTCATCAGCATAATTTAGAGCTGCATTCTCAACTTGAGTTTGTAGAGAGTTAATCTCTGCCTTCATTGTATCAGCGTCTTCAGATGAAAGAACCATGTTCTCCATAACATCTAAACGATTAGCAATGTCATCATATCTGTTGTTAGCCTGCATTAGCAGTTTAGCAGCGTTCTCTAATACTGATGTAGTATCAAAGAATAGATCCATTGAGAATGTAGTGAAGTCGTTAATGTTATTTTCAACACCAACGTTATCTAAAGATGTATTGTACTTAATGTTTAACTTAAGTGAATAAGCATTACCGTTAAGACCTGTAATTGAATTTGGCTTATATTTAATAAGCTCTCTAATACCACCATCCTTAAAGTTATCTAATAGAAGTACACCATATAGGTTTGTTGCTCTATTACCTGGATTTGTCTGAGAGTATACATCGTAATATACAAGAACCGCATTAAACTTGAAATTACCACCCCTCTGAGAATAATCGTGCAATGTATTAATAGAAGAGTTTACGTTTACCGCGTAATAACTCTGCTCATTAAAATCAATACCTAAAGCCGGAGTATTATTTGTATTAATATTATATTGGCCGCCACCATCAACTAAAGACTGAATACTAAATCCAGTTTCAGGGTGATTTGAACGACCTTCGATATTATTGCCAGCTGTAATAGCAAGGCTTGTTGTGTTATATGTGTCATCTTCAAATAGTACAACCGGAGTATAACCAACCGAAGATGGAACGTTAATAAATATTTCTTGGTAAGTATTTGCAGCGTAGTTCTTGTCGTTGATAACGTCAATAGTACCTACATACTTGATTAGTCTTTCATAATCATTACCAGTTCCTGATGCATTATCTTCTTCAGCATATCTACCTACAGTAGATGTTGCTTCACTAGATGTTGCAGTTCTAGTTCTAAGAGCACCAACAGATTGAAGGTACTTGAAGAAGATCTTTTCAGCATCTGATTTATAAATTTGAGGGTCAAAATCATCATCGTTCCTGATAAGCTCTTCTAAGTTTAGAGCATAATTCTGGAGTGTTTCAGCCCAAGATCTATTATCATCAATCGATGGTACATAAGAACCACCAGCAACATCTTGTAATCTATCAAACTCGATAGTATTAAGACCATTGACAGAAGCTGTAATCTCTGGTAGATCCATAAGTGCATAATGAGAAAACTCGAACTTTAAGTCCGGGTCTCCTTGTGCTCTAGTTAAATCTCTAGCAGCTGATGCAAAGGCGTACATTGTGCCACCCTGCTCTTGAACAGTTCTTACTAATGGTGTTGCCATTTATCTTTAAATCTTTTTTATTAAGCTGATACAGTAGCTAACGGTGATGCAGCAATTAGGTACCAAACGTTTCCGTGGAATCTTAGTGTAACTGTTGCGCCAGGAACTAGAAGAATAGTGCTAACACCTGCAATGCCACTCGTTGCTGTAACATTTACCGTTACCCCAGCGTCTGCAATAACAGTAATTTCTTGTCCTTGTTCAGCGTCTTCAATATTTGCACTTCCAGCAGTTACAATATATGAGCTAGATTCGAAAGCATTTGCAGCCGGCATCGCAGCTACAGTTTCTGCATCATAAGCAGCGCCTTTATTGATCTTTAAAAGACCATCGACGTCTGTATCTGCAACTAGTGTGTTTCCAGTAGATGCAAAAACTGCAGATGAACCACCTGCAATATTAATAGATGATGCGTCAATTAAAGTGACATTAGATAACGTTGAAGTTGTTGGGTTTAATAGACCAGTAACAAGACCTAGTTCATCGTTAAGCACTGTAAAGTTATCGTTTAGAGTAACTCTTGAAGCTGAAAGGCTATCTGTGCCTTGAATTAGTGAAATGGTTGCCATTTTATGGGTTTTTATTTAATAGTTAAAGTGTTTTTCGTAACTTTGTTAGTGTTTCCGTTAATATCAGTTACTTCAAGCTCAATAGTGTAGTCACCTTTGTGCTCAAAAAGATATGTTAACCACTTATTATTGTAGTATATATCATCCACATCTTTCGAGTTATTTACTACCTTCCAGTTGTAAGCAATTTTACCAGGCATCCTAGACTTATCAGCCGAGAATGTCATATGCGTTAACAGTTCAATATTTACGTGATCTTGGGCTATTCTAAGATCATTATATGTTGGGTTATTAGATTTATAGTGTGTTTCACCTTCAATAATACCATCAACTGGAACATCAAACGCAACACTTTCAAAGTCATATCTATTTGAGTATTCTTTACCTACTGCTAGAATACCTCTACATTCATCAACTGTGCCATCGTTATCAGTATCTTCAAAGATACCGTTATAGTTAAACTTACTGATAATTGGATCAGTTGAGTTATTTAGGCCATCTATCTCAGTTTGCCATGCAACCAAGTCTAATGGATTAGACACTGTATTTGTAAATGTATATTCACCAGTAGATGTAACATTCGTAGCGACATCTAAATGAGTTATAATCATTGTTACACCACCTCTTGCCTTTATAATCTTAAATGAAGCTGTTTGGTCCATGCCAACAACCGTAGCATCCCACCAAGTGTGCTTACCGTCATTCCATTTATGAGTATCTAGGTTTCTCCAAAAGTATGGCCCTGTTGTTTCAGCAAATCCAGTTGGACTACTTAAATCTTTATATCTTCTAACCATTGAGAAGTTAATACCATTAGACTCATCGTGTAGATAGTTGGCTCTATCAAGTGATAAGTAAAGTGTACCAATCTCGCGGTTTACGTCATCTTTGTTTTGTTGTGGGAATTCCCAATCACCACCAGCATCTTTCCAAGAATAGTCAGAACGTCCCCATAAATAGTTCTGAGATTCTTTCCACCTGTAGATACCATATAGTTCTACTGGCTTAAGTTTAACCGTGATAGCATCAGGGTATCTTAAAACCATTACATTATTAAATAGATCTACTTGCTCGAATTTAACCGAGTACGAACCTTCATATGGTAATGCAATAGCAATCTTCATATAATCATCTACATCACCAACCATCTCAAGGGTATAGCCTTTAGGCCCTGTGATTGTCCATCTAAGTTCATAGATATTCTGCTTCCACCAGTTTTGCCAAGTGATAAATGATTCAGCGTCGAACCAAGTAAAGTTAGCATCATCCCATGTATTAAGGAACGAAGTACATTCAAGCATGATAGGAGCACCGATCCTAAGGTCAGTATTCTTTGAGTTGAATGTATCTCTATCTATTTCATAGTAATTAGCATAGAAGTCTTCTACGTCTTCATAAGCCGCAGCTATTTCAGAAGGTGTTAGCTTTGTAAAGTCTTGAACGCCGCCGTCAAATATTGTTGAAACTTTTTCCAGATCTTCAATAAAAACACTGTCAGTATGAATCTCAATCTTTGGATCTATACCGGCTACAATTTCTGTAATAGGATTCTGGTTGCTCCAGATATTTGTATTATATGCAGAGTAGAAATCACCTTCACCAATGATATCAATAATCTTAGATTGTAATGGAAGGTATTCTTTCTGTAGTTTATTCTTAAGACCGTATAACTTTACTAGAACTTCTTCTGGTGTAAAGTCAAATACTTCTTCAACTTCAGGAGTATCCCATTCATCAAAAGTACCGGTTGGTGTATTTAACTTATAGTATAAACCAAACCTAGAAGTCTTCTTATATGATGAAGATGGAAGGTTAGCATCTCTTCTTTTAGCAACAAATCCTTTAGAAGAATCTGGAACCTCAACCGCTTTCATCTTACCGAACATTGGAGACCTATCATCGATCATTAACCAATATTCCTTAAGCGTTATATTGTTATAGCCAAAGAACTTAATAGCATTTAGCAGTGCTTTATATGTACCAACAAACGGTTTAATGTTTGAAAGTTCTAGAAGAAGCTCTTTACGCTTTCTATTTATAAGTTTCCAGTCAGTACCAACCTCATTGATATCGTGATCTTTAAATAAGAACTGATCTTTAGTAGTTAAAGTAGCACCGAAGTTAGATAGTAAGACTCCAAGTCTTTCATCTTCAGCTACAGTCTCACCATATACATAAATATTAGCAACTAAGTGATTATCAACTGTATCGTAGATTCTAAGGTATCTGTAGTGCGCTGCATCGTCTTCTGAGTTAAGAGCAATAGTAAACTGTAGTGCTTCTTTTGAGTATGATGAGCCTAGTGTATGAATACCATCTGTAGTCGATACTGCAACTGAGTTATCTTGTGGTTGTAAATCAATAGACTCTTGGTCTTTAACATACATCTCACCAGCTTCTAAATAAGCTGAGATAAGTCTAATATCTTTAGACTGTGCTTTATCATTTACAAACTCACATCTAAACTTAGAGTTAGTTTGAGATCCGATTGGCTTAACAAGCTTCTCTACACCATATTGGCTAATAGCTTCTTCAAGCATAAATACAGTAACAGTCTCATATAGACCAGTTGAAACCTCATCTAAATGAATAGATCCTTCAAATAGCTCATTAGTCGAGTTATAAGAAAGTTCAATCTCTGTTTTAGTACCGTTAAAAAATCTAAGTCCTGTATATCTCATTACTTAACCTTATGGTAATCTTTTGGCATTGCGAAAGCTTTAAACAGCTTAAGCTTAGTTACAGCTTTAACGTTCTCTACAAATACATCTTGTATAAAACCAATAAAGTCTCTCATAATATCCTTTCTTTGAATATGATTAGATAGAGAGTTCTTTAATAGATCCTTTGAGTAGTCGCGGCCTTCATTACGTCTAAGATCATTCATAGACTTTGTTAGGCTGTACTTCTTTATTAATTTGTATTTGTATAAATCTTTATATAGAGACATTATAGAGCTTTTCTATTTGCTGACTGGATTTGTGTATAAACAGTTCTTGGAATCGGTGTAGAGAAGTTAACAGTCATAGAAGAAAGTGCACCGATCTTAGGATCGTCTACTACCGTAGCACCAGTTCTATCTTGCCAACCACCTCTAAACATCGCAACATCTTCTTTACTAAGAAGAATATCACCGAACTCGTCTAGGCCAGTCACTTCTTTTCTAACTTCCATTGGAATACCTTCACCAGCATTGAATGCAACAGTTTTAGAAGTAACCGTCTTCTTAAAGAATAGGATTCTGTTCTTACCGTTACCAACATCCTCAAGCACTGGAGATTGAGGAGTGATAGTTGTTTGAGTCACTGTATAAGAACCAGTTCTAAGTGCATCTTCATACGACTTAGAGATAAACTGTACGTTTACCGAGTCAACACCATCAACACCTTCAATAAGTGCTACGATATCTGATTTTGGAAGTCGATCTCTTCTTGTAATCT
>Ga0209137_1001788_pt1 | contig 19834 bp, 19 predicted proteins | sample SaaInl5LU_22_DNA_FD_184642 | JGI IMG/M metagenome (GOLD analysis project Ga0209137, IMG submission 184642) | Marine microbial communities from expanding oxygen minimum zones in the Saanich Inlet - ESP_105LU_22_DNA (SPAdes) (version 2) | ecosystem: Environmental > Aquatic > Marine > Intertidal... | reverse complement strand
CGCAGGCAGCGATTGGCAAAGCGGCAGCATTTGAACCGGGTCTTGAGCGAGGGCACCAGACCGGGGATCGACCCAAGTGCACCACCCGGTTCGATCTGGCCGGGCACAGGGATGCTTTCTAGCAGGCCTTGCGTATAGGGATGCTTCGGCGCACGCAGCACAGTCTCCACCGGCCCAGTTTCGACCACCTGCCCCGCATACATCACCGCTATCTTGTCAGACACGCGCGCCACAACGCCCATGTCATGGCTGATAATGATAAGCGCCACGTTGAGCTCTTTTTGCAGGTCCTTTAGCAGGTTGAGAATTTGCGCTTGAATGGTGACGTCCAGCGCTGTTGTCGGCTCATCGGCGATGATCAATTCGGGATCATTCATCAGCATCATGGCAATCATCACGCGCTGGCGCAGACCGCCCGATAGTTGGTGCGGATATTGCGACAAACGGCTCTCGGCAGCTGTGATCCCAACCTTTTCCAATAGATCCACGGCCCGCGCCCGCGCCGTGGCACCCGACACAGATTTATGCAGCTGCATCAGCTCGGTCATCTGTCGCCCGATCGTATAGACCGGGTTGAGTGAGGTCATCGGCTCCTGAAAGATCATCGCGATTTTGTTGCCCCGCAGCCGCGCCATCTCCTCCTCGGACGCGCTTAGCAAATCAACATCGCCCAAGCGCAGCGTAGTGGCCTCTGTCCGGGTGCCGCGCGGCAAAAGGCCCATGATCGCCATAGACGAAACCGACTTTCCAGAACCGCTTTCGCCAACAATCCCGAGCGTTTCGCCTCGATCTACCGTAAAGGACACATCCTGAACGGCGGTCATTTCACCTTCGGCCAGTTTGAGCGTGACCGACATATCTTGAACTTCTAGAAGGGCTGTCATGGTCTGTCTCATCAATTCCGGCTTTCAGGGGCTGTGATGTCGCGTATGCCGTCGCCAAGCAGATTGACGGCAAGGACAAGCAAGAAAAGCGCAGCACCAGGGATTACAACAAGGTAGGGTTTGAAATACATCATGGTCTTGGCCTCAGCGATCATCAGACCCCAAGAGGCGGTCGGGGGCTGCACACCCACGCCAAGGAAGGAAAGTGAAGCCTCATGGATGATTACCACCGCCATCTCAAGCGAGAACACAACAATGATTTGGTTCAACAGGTTCGGCAGGATTTCATAGAACAATACCTGCCGGTCATTAGAGCCGATGGAACGCGCGGCTGATACATATTCAAGCGCGCGAATCTGCCGGGTCAATGTGCGCGTGACAACCATATAATATTGCCAATGCAGCACCCCCAGAACGACGATCAGCGTTATGACTGAGGAGCCTACGAAAAACACCAGAGCCATCGCGAGCAGGAGTGACGGCAGCGCCAGTTGGCAGGTCAGCAGGAAGGAGGCGGCCTGATCGACGCGCCCGCCCAGGTAGCCTGCGACAAGGCCAATGGTGACACCGATCATACAGCCCAGCGTCGCAGCACCGAAGCCCACACCCATGGACACCCTTGCGCCATAAATCAGGCGGCTCAGATAGTCTCGACCCAGATGGTCGGTGCCCAGAAGATACTCCCAATTGCTGCCCTCTGCCCAGACCGGCGGCACAAGCCGCTTGGTGAGGTCCTGCACAAAGGGGTCATGCGGAGCAAAGAGCGGTGCGAAAATCGCAATCAGCGCAAAAGAAACGACGATGAAGGCTCCGAACTGAAACCCAAGGTGGGATTTGGCCTTACGGATCAACCGTTCTTTCGGCGTCAGGTCGATGATCTGGTCGGCCATTTGGGCCACGGCGTTAGCGGTCGTCTGCATTTTCGTCACTCCACGCGCATACGCGGATCAAGCCACGCGTTTAGGATATCGCCCAGGATCGACAGGATGATGAAGACAAGAGCGAAGAAAAAGACGAGCATTTGCACGGTCGGGATGTCGGCTCCGAGAATCGACTCATATGCCAGGCGCCCCAGACCGTTGAGCGCAAAGACGCTTTCGGTGATGACGGAACCGCCCAGCTTATAGCCAATCTGGATGGTGATCACGCTGACGATGGGCAAAAGTGCGTTGCGCAGCGCGTGGCGAAACAGGATCTGGCGCGGCCGGAAGCCTTTCGCCCTTGCGGTGCGGATGTAATCAGAACCCAAAACTTCAATCATGCCCGTCCGCGTCAGGCGCAGGACTTGCGGCACGGCCGAGGTGCCCAGTACAAAACAGGGCAGCACGAAATGCATCCAGGTGCTGTCGCCAGAGACCGGGAAAATTGGGAAGGTCACCCCAAGCAAAATGATCAGTATCAGACCGAACCAGAAATTCGGGACAGCCTGCGCCGCCGTACCAAAGCTGAGCGCAAAGCGATCAAGCCAGCCGTTCGGTTTCAAGGCTGCAAGCACACCCAAGGTCAGGCCCAAAGAGATTGTCACTGTCAGCGCCCCCGCGGCCAAGGTCAGCGTCACCGGGGCCCGGTCGATCAGCAGATCAAACACCGGTTGTTTCCAATAGTAGCTGTCTCCGAAATCTCCGGTCACCAATTGGCCAAGCCACTCCAAAAACCGCACATAGAGCGGGCGATCAAAACCATACTGCACCCGGATCTGTTCGATGGCCTCTTGCGTGGCGTCTTCGCCTGCGACCATGGCAGCCGGATCAGCAGCGAGGTTTAGCATCAAAAAAGTGGCAAGCGACACTGTAAAGGCGACCGCTAAACCAAGTGCCAAACGTTTGAGGATAAATTGCAGCATCGGATAGGCTCCTGTGGGCAGCAAGAATGACCGGGCGCGACAGGCACGCCCGATCAGAGGACCGGATTACTTCCAGCTGGTCTCATTGAGACGCGGCAGACCGTCCAGCGGAGCTGCGAAGGTCACATCGCCGCTGTGCACATAGTTTTGCGAGTACTGGAAGATCGGCAGCAGATAAGCCTCATCCGTAACCTTCTTCAGTGCCTTTGCATATAGTGCTGCGCGCGCGTCCTGATCCACGGTTTCCAAAGCAGCCTTGAACCAGCCCTGAACCTCTTCATCGTGGTGCAGGTTACGGTTTGAGCCTTCCACATAGTAGTTCGAGATCGCACCCAAATCCGGCGTGGCATAAAAGCCCCAGGCATTCTGAAAGGCTTCAAGCTGGCCTTTCGCCCGCGTTTTGGACAATGCCGACAGCTTGACGTGGTTGATTTTGGCAGTCACACCCACTTCAGCCAGATCGGCGGCCACTGCCTCCATGATAGGCCGTTCGCGATAGGTCGTTAGCTCGAACTCAAACCCGTCAGGGTAGCCCGCTTCGGCCAGCAATTGCTTGGCGCGTTCAGGATCGTAGTCATATTCGGTGATATCGGCGTCGCAGCCAAACATACCAACGTTACAGGTCGAATGGATCACCCGACCCGAGCCACCCACAAGGAATTCTACAATCTCTGCGCGATTCACGGCGTGGTTCAGCGCCTGACGGACCAGCTTGTTGGTCAGCGGGCCTTCAGGATCAGACACGCCAGCCGCATCCAGCACAAAGAAAGATACACGGGTTGAGACGCCGGTTGTATGATCGACCATCGGCAAGTTGCCCAGGTCCTTTGCGGTGTCATCGGGCACGTTGAACGACCAGTTCACGCCACCAGACAGCAATTCAGCCGTCACCGTACCCCAATCGGGAATTGGACGCAGTTTTATGTTTTCAATCGACCCGGCGGCTTTCGGCCCACCGCTGTAATAGCCGTCAAACCGCTCAAGCGTGACGCCTGCGCCCATGTCGAAGCTGGCCACCTTATAAGGACCCGTCCCATTGAAATTTTGCGTCAAAGCATCGGGGTTGCCCTCTGCGTAGCTGCCGGCCTTGCGGGTCAATACGAACACAGCGATGTCCCGCAGCATCAGCGGATAGGGAGTCTTTGCAGCGACACGCACGGTGCGGTCGTCTATGGCAACAGCACTTTCAAACCAGCCGCGAATAAAGGCTCCACGCCGGGTTTTGGAATTTTTATCTGCGACCCAGTCGAAGGAATAGACAATGTCTTCGACCGTCACCGGCGCGCCATCATGGAACGTTAGCCCCTCGCGCAACGTAAAATCGATTGTACGATCATCGACCCAATTATAGCTCTCTGCCAGGGCCCCTTCGTAGGCACCGGTTTCAAGATTGATCTCTACCAGTTGGTCAGATGTCAGATATGACAGGATCAAGTTTTCCCGTGAGGTCGAATACAGACCATCGAGCGTTTGCACTTCCTTATTGAACGCGGCGACCAGTGTATCGTTCGATTGGTCGGCCCAGGCTGGTAGTGCGGTTGATAACGCTAGCGCAGAGGCCAGCAAAGCTGTTTTGACAGACATCCAGAATCTCCCTTGTTGAATTCAGTCACCTTTCCCTTACCGGACTGGTATTGCATTTAACTAATTCATGTTTCATATTTTCAACATGCACCAAAAGAATATCAATGCCATCGATCTGAATCTTATGAAGGTCTTCCTAGCCTTGGCGAAGGAACGCAGTGTGACCAAGGCTGGGGATTCCGTCGGGTTGAGCCAACCTGCCGTCAGCCACGCCTTGCGCCGCTTGCGCGATCTCTTGGATGATGAGCTGTTCATTCGCGGCTCCGACGGCATGCAACCAACCGAGCGCTGCAGAGAGCTTGCGCCCGCCATCGAAGCCAGCTTGAAAATGCTTGAAGACGCTCTGACCGTGAAGGAGGTTAATGATCCGGCAAACTTGCAGGCCACCTATCGGCTTGGCATGAACGATTTATTCTCGACACTTTTGGTGCCCGGCTTGACAGCAGCCGCAGCCGATCAGGCCCCAAATGTTTCTTTACGGTTCCTGCATACGCTTGAGATCAACAAGAGCCTGAGCGATGCCTATTCCGACCTCGATGCCGGCACCATTGATATGACGATTATCCAAGATTTCGACACGCCTTCACGGTTCGACCGTGCGTTGCTTGGCGCCAGTGATTTCGTCTGCGCTGCGCGCGCATCACATCCGAACTTTGGTCCGGCAGTGAGTTTGGAGCAATACACCCAATTCGGTCACATTATGATTACGACATTGGATGCAGAATATGGCCGCATTGACGAAGCCCTCGCAAAGAAGAGCATTCGACGAAAAATAAACTTGCGTGTCCCGCATTATTCCGCAGCTCTCAGTGCAACCGCGCAAACCGACCTAGTCTACACGATGCCACGCATCCTGGCACCACATGCCCAGCAAGCTTTTGGTCTGCAAATCTCCGAATTGCCTTTTGAGAGTCCGCTGAGGAAGATCTTTCAAGTCTGGCACAAAACCCGAACCAAGGAGTTTGGCCACCAATGGCTTCGTGCCGTTGTTGCAAAGACTGCCAATATGGCCGGTATCCGCGCAGATGACCTCACCTAACATCTCAAACGGTGCTGTCAGACGAATGAGAATTCGCATCAGATTGCTGGCGCAGCCTGAATCTATGCGCTCAATAGGTGACGCCACTCGGCGAAAGCAGCGGCACGGTTTAATTCATTACACCCACCCCACATCTCACTCGAGACGCGGGATGGGCTCTAAAGCCTGATGTCAAATGCGAGGTCGAAGCGATTTATAGTCCGGGCACTCTCACCCCTTCCACAATGTCCCGCTTCTGCGCATCACTGATGCCCGCGGAGTACAGCCCATAGGTGAGCTTATTGGCGGAGCGTGCGGAGTGATGCCCCACAAGAGTTGCGGTGAAGTGCTCAGGGACACCTGTTCGCTCACACTGGGTGATGAACCACTTGCGAGTGGAGTGGAACACGGTCCCGTGCAACTCAGGATGGAGGCGGCGTAGGTAAGCATAGCGCTTCACCACCTTATCGACAGTGAGATATGGGAACAGCCTACCCGACGTTGGCATGGCGGTATCCAACAGTTGCTCAAGGATACCATGTAGCGGTACCTCTCGCTCTGCCGCCTTGGATTTCAGCAACCTTACAGCATTGGGCCTGATGCTGACAAACCGCCCTAGGTTTCCCTTTGTTGTAATGTCGTCTGCCATCAGTCCACAGATCTCCCCAGAGCGCATGCCTGTGAGAAGCCCGAAGAGCAGTGCACTGTGCAGTACCCTGTCCTTGGCTGCCAATAAGACGCTGACCTGCTTATCCGTCAGCACTCCATGGGGATGAACATCTGGCCGGTCTTTGACCTTGAGGGCCTCCCAAGGGTTTGCTTCCAGCTCCCCCTCGCCAACACACCAGTCAAGGAACTGAGACATCTGCTTGAGGATGCGGGCCTGGGTCTGGGGTGCCAGGGTGATGCCCTCGTGCTCCTGAGCGAGACGTGCAAGGCCAACCAAGCCAGCGTCCTTCCCCTGCCTGTACTTGCGGACGTTGGGAGAGAGCTGGGTGATGTACCCCAGCACCTCCTTTCCATGGTTCAGGGATAAGTCACCAACAGTATGTCTGCCCAAGTGGGAGGTCAGTAGTTCCAAGGCAAAGCGTACGGACTTGAAGCTACCAGGGCGTAGCCGCCGAGACACCTCAGCAAGGTAGGCTTTGGCAAGGTTGGCTACCAACCGCTCACCCATAAGACGAGCACGCTGATATCGAGGGCGACCCACAGCCAATCGAGGGCCTTGGGCAGCAGTGGCAGGAGTGGTGTTATAGGTAGCAAGGGCATGGGCCTGAGCCTCCTTGATGATGGTTGTGAAGGTTTGGTTCAGCTCAGCCACACGCAACTTGGCCTCACGGGCATCCCCCGTCTTGAGGGATTGCTTGAGAGCGGAGCCCAAGAGGGGTTGCAGTGCCTTGGGGTAGGTCCTGCGGTAGACCCAAGTGTTGTGGGTCTTGTAGGCGTACTTAATTTGAGGTGACATGACGTCTCCTTTCTGGGGCAATTGCCCTGGTTTGTGTGATGGGGTGGGATTTTGTGAGCGGCGCCAAGGAAGAGCAGGGACTAAGCCCTTCCCTGACGCTTGCTCGGGCTAGGTTGGTCTGGACAAGACCCGCAGAACCAACGCAATGTCTGGTTCTCCGTATTCCCCAGAAAGGGGACCTGTGAGGGCAGTGCCTGTGATGCAGTCCTCGAAGACCTCCTCGACCAAGAACCGGTGTGAGGGGATGTCGTCAAAGCCAGCAATCAACACAGTACAGCCAGGGGTGATGGTAAGGTCGGTCATCCTAAGCCCTCCGCAACAGAAGGTCTGGCAACAGCAGGCCTAGGATAAGGCCCAGTGGCACTGGAAAGGGGAAGGGCTTGATGAACTCAGGCAGTCCCGCCAGGACTACAAGGGCTCCTGCGAGTACCTGTGGAATGCCAAGGGAAATCCCCCAGCGTTTCTTCAGCTGCCACTGCAGGACAAGCCGAAGTGCACCCCCTGCAAGAGCAAGGGCTGTGAATAGGGTGAGCATAGTCGTTCTCCATGATGATTGTTGTCATTATAGAGGCCTAAAAATTCTCAGTTTTGGGAGGTTGTGGGCTGCACCCTCAAGTAGCCAAGTACCTGAGTAGCCGAGTACCTGACATCATTTTTGTTATGGATAGTCGGTTAGTCGGTTAGTTAGGCTTTTTGGCCTCTGCCCCTACTGTCTCTGCCAGCATAGCGTCTTTCATCTTCGTCTTGGGTGTTTTGTTGATATGAGCCGATCACCAGGTGATCTGGACACACACAAGCTCTGTTGTGGCATAGGTGCCGGACGACTTCCCGCTCACCCATAAGCTCTGCGTTTAGGATCATCGTCAAAGTTGGGTCGTACCATGGCGAGGTCCTGATCACTCATCGGCAACCTGTCATCTACAGTTGCCGAGGCGCCCTTGATCCGAAGGCCGTTAAAGACATTGGGGATATTTAGACTATGCTCCGTTATGACATAGTTCACTGCAGCCCTGACGACAGTAATATACCGATGCACTGAGCTCGGCTTCATGCGCTGCAGCAGGTAATCTCGCAGGGCGTTCGCATCAGCTCGGGTAATCTCATTCAGGGGTGTATCCGCTACCCGCTGCTTACCGATGGCTGCTCCAAGGTCTTTGCGAAGCCTGACCACCCGCAGCTCTAGCTCACGGCTCTCCCCTGCATCGTCTGTTTTATACTGCTGATACTCTCCCAGCGCTTTTTGCAGCGTCAAGGCTGGCTGCTTTAACCGACCCGTGTAGATTTGGGTAACTATGTCATCCGAGAGCTTACCTGCGATATCTCTCGCAAGTTCATTCAGTGCGTAATCTTCTTGGCTGTACTCGACCACCTGCCCTGCCAGCACTTGCTCTGCCACATCATTGCCCAAGGCCCCTCGGATGATTGCCAAGGCTCGTTCACCAAACGGCACATGCGCTTCATTGCGAAACAGTTTGTCGATCTCGTTGTGGACTTGCGGCAAGTTTCGCATCGCTTCAGCATAGCTATCGCCCAGCTGCCGGTACAAAGTCGCCTTGCCAATCAAGCCCACCAGCTTCTTTGGGACATTGCGCTTGTAGCGGTACGATCCATTGGCTCTACGGAAGACATAAGCGGGGAGTTTTGGCATGTTCTTGTCCATCGATTGACTGTCAGCTCAAACATGACTCGTTTCAAGCGCCGAGTTTGCTCGTCTGTGACAAATCAGGTAGAGAATACGACTAAGTGGCTCTGAATAACTGGGCTAAAACAGCTATTTATTCATCAAAGATAGCTCCAGATTACCAGAAGGCTGTATTAGACAATAAGCACGATATTTCATCTTTGATCCAAAAGCATTCTTAACATCAAAACCTTGAACATATGTCACTGCTTTACGCGGATTATGGACCGTGTAGCTGGTGTCTAAATAATGAAAATCAGGTTGAGTTAAGGCTTGCCTTTTAATTGCATTTTTACACATTTCTGAAGCTTTGCTTTCTGAGATAGCTCTATCGGCGTAAACTGTATTTGGCGATTTTGGGTCAAACCAAACCCTTTGCTTTCCACAATCCATGAAATACTGACCGGACCGTTCTCCAGATTTTACCCATCCCCCATAATACTTAATTTGGGAACGAGTGCATTTACCAGCCTTAATCAATTCAAGAGCAGCTTTCGCCATTTTAGACCGATATTTAGCCAAGTCATCTGACACTGAAATGATTCCGACAATGTCATCAATTTTCTTTTTCTCATTAGCATCAGATATTTTTTGTTCATAATAATTAACCTTTTCAATGTACTTTACGTTGTCAGGGGCTAATTTTAAAAGAAACTTATACGCCTCAAGGTTACGGCGCTGCTCTGCTGCAGGGATCGGTTTTACTACTTTTAACGCGGTCTCAATGAATACATTATTTGCTTCTGCTTCATAAAGCGGAAACTCTCTAAGAGATAAAATGTCTGTGTAAGCGCCAAGAAAATTTTCCTCACTAATTTTAGAATTTATTTCCTCAATAAGTGGTGCCAACGGCGTTTGATATGCCTCTATTTCTTCACGCAAGTTGGTAATTTCAGTTCTCAATTGTTCCGATTCTTTTTGTGATTCCGTCTCTTGTTCTGTTCTTTCAACAGCAATCATACTCTCCAGATTTTTGACCTCAGTTTTTAATTTTTTAATTTTTTCAGATTGTTCAGTAAAAGACTTTCTATAAGAGTCATTAGAACTTTCCAGTTGTTCTATTTTTGCTCGCAGCTCTTGAATGTCAGGAGGCGTACTGGCCCTCTGCTCAGCTTTTAATATTTGAAGATTTTTTGAGAGTTCACTATTTCTAGCCTCTAGTTTTTTAATTTCAGACCTTAACCTTGCGGACACTTCATCTGAGGCAAATGCCATTTCCAGTTGTTGGGTCGTACCTAATACCCGTAACTTTATTTCTGCGGCCTGCGCGTTGAAGTCATTTGTTATTTTATCCAAATCGGGATTTGGGTTTTTTAGCCGTGCCTCCATTACCTTCAGAAATCTGCCATATTTTTCCGATAGCGATGCCATTCGACTTGAAATAGTTTTTAACTCTTCTTCCTTCTGAGAATACAAATCTCGAGCCTTTGTTCCAGCGAAACCGTCGACGATGTATGTTTTTCCACTTATAACCAGTTTTTTAACTTCACCAGATAACTGGCAAAGCGCCGGGGTGTTGCCATACCAACTAATGTCACTACTAAACCAACCACCATCATATTTGTAGTTGCTTCTCCCTAAACTAATGCTTGCATATCGCATTGCCGCACTGACGCATTTGTTTAGATCTTCTTGCTCACCTGCAGTTGCAGTAGAAACAAAAAACATTGAAAAAATGAATGTAACTACAAGTCTCATTTTTATAACCCCTTTACGCAGCTACTTTTTTGGAGGGAATGCTAGGATGGCAGCACAAGGAGCTTCCACCGCCTCTGCGTCAAAGTCAAAAGAAATGCTCTCTTCTGGGTTGCCCACCACTGACAGTATGGGCTTGTCCGTCTTCCTATCCCGACGAATGAGCAGAACAGCTGGATGGTTACCGTCCTCAAAACCACTTCCGTCATGGTGAAGCATCTGAGCCTCAATGAAGGATTTCTTCTTGACCGCTCGTGTCATGGACTTCTTCAAGCCACTACGCTCACCTACGACACACAACCCACAGAGGTTAAAAATGTCAAAAACGGCTTCGGTCATCTTGATGTTTTTTGAGACTTTCCTAGCGCCAGCCCAAGTCGAATCGACAGCCACCCAAAGGTTATTCAGTGTAAGTTTCTGGTCATCACCCCGCCAATTCCATGTGTCCTGAACTATCTTGGGAAGTCTTGGGGAAGGCACGGAGATATCAACGGCATTTACCAAGAAGCACCCTGCTAAAGCCCCCGTTGTAAGTACAGGTAATACCGAGGTGTCGGAAATGTCTTTAAGGACAAGCTCTTTCAATTTCGGCTTTTCATCGGACATGGCATAACTTCTCAAATTGTTTAAAAATGAGACTACCGTGGCAACAAAAAATTACAACGGTCTATAAGAAGAAAAATAAAACTGCCTGCGACTGATTTAGCGAAGATAATAAACAGTTTCAGCGTTGCTCCTATTCGGCACACTGAACGAATACAGGTAGAGAACACGACTAAGCGGTCCCAAAAGCGGTCCAGATTAATGGTCCAATATACTGACGTCGTGATGTTTATTTTGTTTTTAAGCGAAAAATGGTGCCCCCACACGGACTCGAACCGCGGACCTACTGATTACAAATTACATGGCCCCTGTTTTCATAGAATTGCATGGGTATTCATTTTATTGATATTTTTGCTTACTTACAGTAATATAACCTCTCATAGTATTGCATGGCGTTGCATCAAAGCGTATGCTTTTTGTAACCCATATGTAACCCAAGGCTCTCCATGCCCAAGCTCGCACAACAAGCTCTAACGGAACTCGCAGTCAGGAAGGCAAAGCCTGCAGACAAGCGTTACGACCTGTTCGACGCCAGCGTGCGGGGTTTAGGCTTGCGGGTCGCAACGTCAGGAACAAAGAGCTGGTTCATGATGCGGCGCATCAAAGGGCGCATGCTACGAACTACTTTTGGCAGGTATCCAGAGGTACCACTGGCCCTCGCCCGACTGAAAGCCCCCGACGTGCTTGCTGATATGGCAGATGGGCAAACGGCGGGGCAGAGAAGAACGGACCTGTTCCGCGTTGTCCTCGATGAATGGCTTAAAAAAGATCAAGCTAAAAATAAAAGCGTTCATCAAGTGAAGGTCGCCATGTATAAGCACGCCCTGCCCGCGTTCGGCCCTATGCCCGTTGCATCTATAACCAAGCGCGATGTTAACAGGCTAATCGACAGGATCGTAGATGCCGGCAGCCCAGTGGCAGCTAACCGGGTTCTGGCTTTCACAAAGCGTTTCTTCTCTTGGTGCAAGGAACGAGACATTCTCGAACTATCGCCAGCAGAGGCCATCAGGCCACCATCTAAAGAAAAAATCCGTGATCGTGTTTTAACTCTAGATGAGATGAAAAATATCTGGGCCGCATGTAAACAGATGGGTTATCCATGGGGACCTATATTCCAGCTGCTACTGTTAACGGGTGCACGTCTCAGAGAAGTCTCTCAGGCCAGCTGGAGTGAGGTCTCGATTGCAGATGGTACGTTGGACCTGCCCGCAAGCAGAACCAAGAATAAAAGGTCCCATCAAATTCAACTGTCGGATCAGGCGCAGAACTTCATTCAAAACTTGCCGAGGGTCGAAGGACAAACCCTGTTGTTCACCACGAATGGAACAACGGCAGTATCGGGTTTTAGTAAGGTTAAGAAACGTCTTGATATTATCAGTGGTGTTGCCGATTGGCGCTTTCACGATCTCCGCCGCAGCTTTGCCACCCACAGTACTGAAAGGCTCGGTATTAGCCCCGTTATAGCAGACAAGATATTGAACCATGTGACCGGACAGGTCCGCGGTGTTGCTGCTATCTACCAACATGGAGAATATCTTGAAGAACGACGCATCGCACTACAGAGGTGGGGCGATTTCATTGAGGGTTTAGTCGCAGATGAATAAGGAACCCAAGCCTAGAACGTCTCTTAGCCGAGAAAAATTATTGCAAGCCATGGAGCCTGTGAGAGACCTCATTCCCGGAGATAACTATGACCAATTTCTAGACCAAGTTTATTCTGCCATCGAGATTTATTTGGATTTAGACGAACCAAGCATAGTTGCGAAAGAGTTAAGGGAAATAAATCGGATATGTCAGAAGCCCAACTACACTCTGCTAAACATACTTGAAAATGTCAGTACGACTACAAAGGGTTTGCTGGAAGGATCGAACCTTCTGGAAGGGGCAAAACCGCTTCCGACGTTACCTGATAAAGAAGATAAGGACGGAATAAATGCATTGGCCCAAGACATCCGTCAGAGGATTGCAGTGAGCGGAAAGAGACTATCAGACAGAGTCGGTTATCGCCTGATTGGCCCGTCTAAAGAAGGTCGCCCCTCTAAAGATCGTTTGAGCGTTTTAGTCTCCTTTGTCGCGGCAGCCTACATCAGTGCAGCAGGGGAAAGCTATAGACGTCGCTGGGACATCGACGGCGACCTCCCATTTCATAGAATCCTCGAAGTCTTATTCAACGCATTAGGTATTAATGCGTCCGTAGACGAAGCAATCAAAAGACAAAGAAAGATGTGACACTGCAAAATAATAAAGCGTTTATTTTCATATATTTATCGCGTAATTCTCGTAGAATTATTTTTATTTAAAAACTGGGGGAGTTTCCCCCGATGCCTGTAATGCCTGATCTGGGCCATGTGTTTTCATGTCTATAAACGTGAAAGGAATACCATGGACGATCACACCCCATTAGAGAAATTTATCATGCTGCAACAAGTGCAGAAAATTGTACCTTACTCCGCCAGCCACATATGGCGTCTAGAGCGCGCGGGCGAGTTCCCACAAAGGGTCCGCCTTGGTGGGAATAGAGTTGCCTGGCTTCAGTCCGAAGTGAGCGCCTGGGTTGAGAGTAAACTTGCATCACGATCTGATAACCCTCGGCAGAACAAGCCAAAGTAAAACCCACGGTGCGAAGGCCGTGGGCTAGATTGGCGTGTAATGTAGCAGTTACCCCCCCCCAAACTATACCTGATCGGCTAAAGCGCCTCAAGTACGAGGTACTTAAAATGACTGACGATAAGAAAAAGACACCCGACCCATTCGATCCCACGCAGTTTCGCGCATCAAATACCCTGGATGGCAGCGGTGACGGTATTCGACGGGAGTTCACTCACATACTAACTGGCAAGCCCAAGAAGTCGGCCTTTTTCAGGTCACACTCGGACCCCACTTACAGACTGCCAGTTAACATCATTGAGTATAATAGTGGGATGATGAAGGAAGAGTTCCTTGTAATGCCCGCTGTTACCGATGCCCTCGTCGAGGAAACCAAACCCAAATTACTCGTGTTATGCATAGACAAGATGGGTACCCCCTTCTTATGGCTGGCCCCCCGCCAAGCCGAGGACGGGTTCCAACGTCCCAATCTTTGGAACACCAGTGCGTTAGAAGCGCTACGGTTGTCGGAAACGAAGTGGGTGCGCATGTCAGCCAATATGGCTGAGGGAGCCTACACTATTCACACCAGTTCCTCTGAAAGTGAGCCAGACTGGCCTGACTTTTCACTTAGTGAACTTATCAAGCTTGGCTTTGGCGAGGAGCGCGTTATTCGCGATATGAACCATCCCGTGATCCAGCGGTTATTGGGGTACGAATGATGGATTATCTGGACCTCTATAAAGATGTAATCGCTCTCGACTTTGAGTTTGTCGCTGCAGACGGGGAGCGGCAGCGTCCCATTTGTCTGGTTGCAAAATCTTTGAAAAAGGGCACCCAGACACGTTTGTGGGTCGCAGAGGGGGCACAATGCCCCCTCCCACTTGGGCCAGAGTATTTATACGTTGGCTATTACGCTTCGGCTGAATGGAACTGCTTCCTGAGCCTTGGTTGGGACCTCCCTACCCGCATCATTGATCTCTACCCAGAATATCGTCGGATGACGAATGGGGCTGCAGGGCACACCATGAGATCGGGATACGGACTGCTTGCGGCAGCGGAGGCCTTCGGCATCGCAGCAATGGACGCCAACTACAAAACTGACATGCGCGAACTGATAATCTCAGGCGGACCCTGGTCCCCTGAGCAACAGAATGACATTCTTGAATACTGCGCCGAAGATGTCGAAATTACCGGTAACCTTTTTAGGGAAATGTGGCCAAAGATTGCAACGGACCAACTTGCCCTCACCCAAGCTCTGCTGCGCGGCCGCTACACTGTTGCGATAGCGAAGATGGAGTTTTCTGGAACGCCAGTTGATACAGAACTGTTCGCCGGGCTAATGCTGTATTGGCCTGAACTGTGCCTCCATCTAATTGAAGCTGTTGATCAGGACTATGACATCTATGAGGGTACAACCTTCAAACAGGCTAAGTTTGAGAGCTGGGTCGCTGCACAGGCTATCCAATGGCCCAAAACTGATAACGGCAAGTTGAAACTCGACGAGGCTACCTTTCGCCAAATGTCCAAGTCCCATACCCAAGTGGCACCGCTACACGAATTGCGGGTCACTCTAGCCCAGATGCGATCGCTGAAGCTACATGTCGGAGCAGATGGGCGTAACCGGACACTGCTTCGCCCCTTCGCCGCCAAAACCAGTCGCAATCAACCATCAACTACCAAGTCTATATTTGGCAATTCCGCTTGGTTGAGGTCGCTCATCAAACCTGAGGAGGGTTACGGTTTAGCATATGTTGATTATTCGAGTCAGGAAATTGCAATTGCAGCCGCTTTAAGTGGTGATCAGAGCATGTGGCAAGCATACGTGTCTGGTGACCCATATATGGCCTTTGCGATCCAAGCTGGCCTTGCGCCAACGGGTGCCACTAAGGCCAGCCATAAAGAGATCCGAAGCCGCTGCAAACAAATCGTTTTAGGCGTGGGTTATGGAATGGGCGCAGAGTCTCTTGCACTGGGCGCGGGCATCCACAAAGTAGAGGCTAATGGACTGCTCAACAGTCACAAGATGACCTATCGCGTATTCTGGAAGTGGGCGGAGGCTAATCAAATGCGTGCCCTAATGGGTGAGCCACTGGTTACTCCGCTTGGCTGGAAGATCCAGCTGCGCAGGGATCCAGACCCCAACGACAGAAGTTTGCTGAACTGGCCAATGCAATCAACAGGTGCCGATATCATGAGGCTTGCAGCCTGCATGTTGACGGAAGCTGGGATAGAAGTCTGTTGTCCCATCCACGACGCGTTTCTGGTACGGTTTTCGCTCGCCCAAGAGATCGATGTGATTGCTAGAACCACCAAACTTATGGTTGATGCATCGAAGATTGTCATGGGGGGGTACGCTTGCCGAGTTGACACGGAGATCGTGCGCTATCCAGATCGGTACATGGACGAGAGGGGCGAGGTAATGTTCGGCAGAATAATGACCCTGCTTGATATGCTCAGGGCCAAACAAAGGCCGGTTCCGGCCAATAGTTAGGTCGGAACCGTCCCACCCGCTGCAACTTACTTTTCTTACTTATATATAATATAATAGGGATAATACTGATGGCATCTAGGCCGATCAAGTCACCACAAAGGTACCTGTCATTAGACTTAAAGGCCTGTACTGAGGTTTGCCCCGACTGGTTACTTGTATTTTTTGAATTGCTGCGACAACAAAAAATACAAGGCCTTGTCCCAGGCGACACGATTGGAATGCGCAAACCCATTTGGGATTCAGCCGGTATCACCACACTAGACAGGCGCAAAAAGGTTATGAACCATTTAGAGCGAATAGTTCCTCTGGATGTCATTGAATTTAGGCGGCGCAAGGGCGTTATCCCCCTGGCTATAATTGGGCCAAAAATGGCAGGGTTCCATAATAGATACAGCTCATGATTGAAGTCAGCTCAATGCACACGGCTCAAAATCTCAAATGAATTTAGGCACCAGTGAATTTACTACGCCAACATTATAGGCCCATGGTCCCAGGACCGCGGCCCTTGTTTGGGTGGTACCCCTAAGCGGCATCCCTGCTCGCCCAAAAGAAAGACCATAGTAACCCCCATGGCATCTGATCTAATCCCATGAGCCTACTATCATCGTCTCAGAGCTCCCAATCTTTGCGCCATTTCTTGTCCAAATGACCGCGGTCCACGAACCAAGACTCCAGCTCCTTCAGTTCGCCGCGCATCTGACGCCCTTGCTCGGCAAAGCGCCGTGCTTCTGCGCGCCTCTCTTTGGTGAACTTGCCATGCTTGATTTTAGACGCTGTGAGTCGCGCAAGGCCGTCCTTGGTCCTCGGACCGGTACTCGCGCCTCCATGGAGCTTACAGCGGCCCACAGGGAGTCTAGCGGGACGCTGGCATGGCGTGCCTCTGCGCGTTCTGGCCTCGCAACGAATACCCTGCCAGTTTGGGCCGTAGAGCCACGGTTTAGGATTAGCTTTCATTATGCTCAACTATCATCGGTTTATGGGGTTTTATTATACCCCATATTGGATGGCTTTGCTAGGCATGCGTGGCTTGGTCCACGGACCGAGCAAAACTAACCAACGCAAATCGAGCCACAGCAACGCGACAGGCAGGACGAAGGTGCGTGCTCTACGGTCCGATAGTGCCGTGGCTCTTGGTTCTCGGTCCACGGGCCTAGGCGGGATGGTCCTGTAACCTCTGGCCAGGTTTCATGTAGCGAAATGCTGGGTGTTTTGTCATTAGACGGGGATACAAAATGGCCCTCCCCGTCTCAAATAGCTTTGTTTGACACTTCGGGTGGGCCTACGTATCGTTTGAGAACAAAAGCTATTTTTGAGATAGAGCTTCAACTCGTTGAACACCTTCACAGGAATAGCGTTTGATTATGCAGCCCTAGGTCAGACCATTTACGAGGATCCGACATGAAAACCTCTATTGCCACCGTATCCATCTCTGGCAACTTTTCAGAAAAGCTCGAAGCCATCGCCACCGCTGGTTTCGACGGAATCGAAATTTTCGAGCAGGACTTTATCGCCCATGATGGCGATCCCCGCGAAGTCGGCGAGATGATCCGCGCAATGGGTCTTGAAATTACACTATTTCAGCCGTTTCGTGATTTTGAAGGCCTGCCCAAACAACTGCGTACCAAAGCTTTAGACCGGGCGGAGCAGAAGTTCGACCTTATGCAAGAATTAGGTACTGATCTCATACTGATCTGTTCTTCGTGCCACCCAGAGGCGCTTGGCGGAATCGACCGCGCCGCTGCCGATTTCTACGAACTTGGCGAACGCGCAGCAAAGCGGGGTCTACGCGTCGGCTATGAAGCGTTGGCCTGGGGCCGTTATGTGAACGATCACCGCGACGCCTGGGAAATAGTGCGGAGGGCCGATCATAAAAATGTTGGTCTTATCCTAGATAGTTTTCATACTTTGGCTCGCAAGATTGATCCGGATACCATCCGCCGCATTCCCGGCGATAAAATCTTTTTCGTCCACTTTGCCGATGCGCCAGCTATCGAAATGGACCTACTGTACTGGTCGCGCCACTTTCGTAACATGCCGGGGGAAGGCGGCCTAGATATGATTAAATTCACGCGCGCAGTGATGGCTACGGGGTATTCTGGACCGATCTCACTTGAAATATTTAATGATCAGTTTAGAGGCGGTCGCCCCAAGAGTATCGCCAAGGATGGCTATCGGTCACTGGTGGCGCTGATGGATGATGTCAATCGGGCCGAGCCCGCACTTGCACTCGACGTGCCAGACACGCCAGAACGGGTCAAGGCACGGGGTATCTCCTTCATCGAATTTGCCAGCAGGGCAGAAGAAGCAGATGCGCTAGACACCTTGCTCTACAGTCTCGGCTTCAACCATTCCGCTAAACATTTTAGCATGAATCTAACCCTTTGGACACAGGGGGATATCCGCATCTTGGTGAATCGTGAAACCAAGGGTTATGCTAGTAGCGCATTTGCCGTGCACGGAACCAGTGTGTGCGATATTGGGATCGCTGTGGACGATGCAAAAGCGGCAGTCGAGCGCGCCAAATTGCTGGGTGCCGACCCCTTCAAACAGCCAATTGATCCCGGACAATTGAACATTCCCGCGATCCACGGACAAAGTGGTAGCATTTTGCATTTCATCGATGAGAAGAGTGGCCTTTCAGATGTCTGGGACGTTGAGTTTACCTCCATAGACGAAAAAAACCTTGGAACGGGTCTTACCTGCATAGATCATATCGGGCAGACCATGAGTTATGAAGATATGCTCAGCTGGTCACTGTTCCACACGACCCTATTCGACATGGGCAAATCAGCGATGGTTGACGTTGTCGATCCAGATGGTCTGGTCCGATCACAAGCTCTTGAAACACCGGACGGACGCGTACGCGTTACACTGAACGGGGCCGAAACTCATAAGACCATGGCGGGTAGCTTTCTTGAAGACAGTTTCCATGCCTCTGTTCAGCACATTGCCTTCGCGACGGATGATATTTTCCAAACCGCCAAGAGTTTGGATACACATGGTTTTTCATCATTGCCAATTCCGGCCAACTACTACGCAGATCTTGCTGCACGGTTTGACATCGGCTCAGACAGGTTGGCACAACTCCGCATGGGTAACATCCTCTATGATGAAGACGCGCAGGGGAAATTTTTCCAACTCTACTCGCGGCCTTTCGCAGGCGGCATGTTCTTTGAGATCATACAGCGAACAGACGGATATGGGGGGTATGGGGGGCCGAATGCTCCATTCCGTATCGCTGCGCAAAAGCGCCTGATGCGGCAAAAAGGCATGCCTAAGATGTAGGCCGGAACTGCCAAACTAATTAGAATTCGCATCAGATTGCTGGCACAGCCTAAATCTATGCGCTCAATAATTGACGCCACTCAGCGAGAGCAGCGGCACGGTTCAGCTTGAAATTGATGCGTGAATAGAGATGGCATCCGAACAAAATTACCCCCGAATGAATCTACCACTCTAATACTAAAGGGCCCGTGGTCCGAGACGCGGGGCCCTTTAATAGGGGGAGCCGGTCCATGGTCCTGCGGGTGAACTGTAAGGATTAGGTGGAGTAACCCCTACTTTTCAGCGGTCATGTACCTGCACACCAGACGCTGCGCCATAGGTACGGAACTAAACAAGGCTTCAGTTTTAGATGAGATATGGGTTTTGACCTGCCTGATCGTATCAAAAAGACCCTAATTTACTGTCAAACAGATGTTTTTTGTAACCCATTTGTAACCCAAAACAATAATGGGTTCAGATGTTTATCTTTTAAGTTATTGATTTAAGTGGTGCCCCCACACGGACTCGAACCGCGGACCTACTGATTACAAATCAGTTGCTCTACCAGCTGAGCTATAGGGGCACTGATCGACGATCTAGGACAAAAAAACTACCGATGCAAGCCCTACCTGTGCGCTTTTGCCAAAAGAAATATCGCACCCAGCGAAAGAGTGATTATGAGCAATGCGGCGGGGGTGGAGCCGTGGAAATTCTCCA
>Ga0209137_1001784_pt1 | contig 19880 bp, 22 predicted proteins | sample SaaInl5LU_22_DNA_FD_184642 | JGI IMG/M metagenome (GOLD analysis project Ga0209137, IMG submission 184642) | Marine microbial communities from expanding oxygen minimum zones in the Saanich Inlet - ESP_105LU_22_DNA (SPAdes) (version 2) | ecosystem: Environmental > Aquatic > Marine > Intertidal... | reverse complement strand
ACGTGGAAGGTCAAATTATAACTGCACAACTGCGTGTTTTTTTACCGATTTAGGAAATACATTTGACATAAATTCTGAAAACAATAAAATTCATAGTATACCGAGTCCAATTATATTAAATTTAGGAAATTCAGATAATGATAGTTGTATATCACCATATACACATATAGGTTGGCCAATATTGCCTCAAAGTATGGGACTGTATTTTAATATGTATGGGAAAACGTTTAATGGAATACCGACACCAAAAATTGGGTCAACGTATGCAACAATGTTTCCAGGAAATCATTTAGGTTTAAGTTGTGAGGTATTGGCAATAAGCGGGAATTATCAAAATAATACAAGTGAGGTATATTCATTATATGTAGCAAATTATGGGAATAGTGTTACAGGAAATAATTATCAATGTAAAAAGATAACAGATTTGCCGCCCAATTCGCAAGGTAGTTATGAGATATCATATGAAATCGGAAACATAATATATGACACAGATGGACTATTAAGTAGGATAAAAATAACATCATTAGATTATTTTGGATTATATGTAACAAAAGCAGGTTTAAAAATAGAGTATTATTGTGTTGAAGCGAATAAAAGCAATCTACCTGGTACTTGTGAAGGTGAATGTGCAACTGAAGATTTAACAATAGATTCGCCAAAAATAATGATAGATGCGACAATATATTTATTACAAGAATAAATTACAAGAATAAATTACAAGAATAAATTACAAGAATAAATTACAAGAATAAATTACAAGAATAAATTACAAGAATAAATTACAAGAATAAATATTATTATTTATAAAATGTATAAATAAAATATAGATGAGAGATACAAAAATTGAATCAATAACAATAATTCCTGTAAATATAAATATAGCAGTATATTCACAAGAAGTAACAGTTGTATTTACAAATGCGATTGAAGAAAGCAATATAAACACATATTTATCAATAAGAGATAGAAATTTAAAAACAATACCAAGTGCAAATATATCATTTACAGTATTTAACAGTGATGATAAAAAAGAATGGAAAGGAAATGTTACAATACATAACAATGGACTATACTATCAAGAAGCACAAATACTAGGAAATTATAATAATCAGTATATTATAGCGAACTTAAACGTAGATACAGTAACTACGTATACATATAATAACGAAATGAAGGGTCCAAACAATGGAACATTAATAGCACACTATAAACCGTGTTATAAAATAATGCGAATTAATAGTCAAATAGTAAATGTGTTTGAGGAAGATATAACACATAATAAGTGTGCGATATTTGGAATAAATGAAAAAACATATGAAAGTAAAGTGGATGATTTAAACAATACAATAATGGGTTATAAAAACGGTGAAAATTATGAGTTTTATAATATACAAAGAGAGGTGATATTAAGAAATGGGATACCAGATATAAGCAAAGGATACGGAAGTATAAATTCAGATGCCTATACATTTAGATTTGAGATAGGATTTATAACTTTTACAATAATAGAACATAAACACAAAGAGATTTTGATTGATATAATCGAAAATTCAATAAACCGATGGGTGACAATGATAAACAAACCCCCAGTTTCCAAATTTGAAAATTATAATGATTTCATTAACTATAAGCATCAAATATTGTTTAAAGTTCAAAACTTTGATGATTCACAAGGAGATGTATTAACTTCGATAACAACAAGTTATGGGACGACTTTTGGGAATATTTTTCCATTGGCAAGTGAAATAATATTAAGAGAAACATTTTTAACAAGCCAAGAAACAGATGGGGTAATAAGTAGTAATAATAATATTTTAAGTATAAAGCAACGAATTCAAAGAGCGATCGGAAACATTTTAGGAATTGGTCATTATTGGTATTTACCAACATCACCTATAAGTTATGATGTTTTAAACCAACCATATTATTCAGGACCACAAGGGGTGAAACAATATGAAGCATTTGTAACAAAAATAGTGTCATATAAGAATAGGATAATAGGTATACCAATAGAAGATGATACAGGAAACAATTTATTTGTTGAAGAGGGAGTTAAAGGGAGTGTGTCAAAAATGGTGACAATAAATGGATTAACACATCCTGGATTAGAAAATGAACTAATGACAAGATGGTTTAATGTATATAATGTAAATAATATAGCGACAGTGTTACCAATAAGTATAGTAACAATTGGATTATTAGAAGATATAGGATATGATGTTTGTTATAATGCAATTGATAATAGTTATAATATATCTCAACTGCCTAAAATAGATTATGAAATATATATAAAATATGATTCATCCATAAACATGTTTGAACGTTTAACCAATGTTTATATTCAAAATAAGAATATTTATCGTGTAAAAATATCTAGCACTATAACGGAAGGTGATTTAAACAGTTTATTTGATGATTACATAAGAACGGTTATCAATAACAACGTATCCAAACCAATTAATGAGTTAATAGTAACACATAATTCAAATATAGATGCGAATTGGGTATCATTTAATGATATAAATATATTACAAAATACGAATAATGAAACAAATACATCTGTAAATGATACACGAGTATATAAATTAACAACAATAAAGCATGATAATGGTTCAATAACAGCGTTATTAGACAAACAAATAAATGTATAAAACTAATAAAATTAAAACCAAAAAAGTTGATAATAAAAATGTATTTTTACAAAAGAAAATCGAAAAAGTTTTGTAAAAATAATAAAAACAGAAACATTAAAATTGAACCAAAAAATCAATCAATATGATTTATATAAAATTGCAAATTGTCGATACTTAATGATGTAAATTTATCGTGATTGATTAAATATAAACACGAGTTGTAACCATTTTTATAATCTTTTACGTAAAAAGCTGAAATAGAGTTATAAAAATGTATCATATATAACTCGGAATAATTACAAAAAAGTTTATTTTTCATATCGATATATTCAAGTTCATTTGTTAACGTCATAATATGTAAAAACTTATGAAAAAATGTATTTACCATAAAGTGATTACTTTTATTATAAAAATGTTTCATAAGTAAAATAATAGTTTCAATTCTTTCACAATCATAAGTAAAAGATTTAGTCCAAAACTCAATTGCACAACCATCATTATTTTTGTTAAAATAAATATTGCCGATTCGCATACAACTATAGAATTTTTCTTGGTTCCAATTTGCAGAGTTTAAAACTGTTTTATAATGAATTAAGGCTCGTTCATAATTGCCTGCGTCATAGTAACTATTGGCACAATAAAAAGTGTAACGGTTTTTAAGTGATTTATTTAATGAAGGGTCATTACAAGCATTTTCAAGCAAAATCGCATCATTAAGATACTTATTTGGGTCTTGACTACGGCATCCGTGAGTGCCAAAATTAATATAATAATTGCCTTCAATATTGCCTGTGGTTGTTTCTTTTTTTTCTTCACTTTTCAAAGATATATATTCGTGTAAAATGCCAATATATTCCCATTTAAGCCTATTATTCATTAAACAAGGACGATAATAAAAAAAATCTTTACCAAATTTGAAGTTATATTTATCACAAACCATAAGTTTAGGTAGTTCTATTTCACCCTCAATTATATCGTCCGCATCAAAAACAAAAACATAATCAGTTTTATTATAAACTTGTTCTAAAGCTAGAGTTCTATTGTGAGCAAAACTTGTCCATTTATGATGACATATTTCACCTGAAATAGAATGTTCAATAAAAAACCTATTAATAATATTCATTGTTTCGTCTGTTGACCCAGTATCACATATAGTTATAAAATCAAAATCAAAATGTTTTATGAGATTTGATAAACACTTGTGGATATTTTTTTCTTCATTTTTGACAATCATACAAAGACAAATAGAAAAAGTATTTGAAATCTTTAAGGGCATTTAATTTATATTTATACGACAAAAGTAAATTTATTATAAAACACATAAAAAATTTAATTATTTTATTATTTCATGAAATCATTATTTTATAATTTCATTAAATCATTATTACATTATTACATTAAATCATTATTACATTATTTTATTATTTTATTATTTTTGTCATATTTTTTTATTTTTATTTACACAATATTTTTATTTACACAATATTTTTATTTACACAATATTTTTATTTACACAATATTTTTATTTACACAATATTTTTATTTTAATATTCAGGAGTATGTTTTTTAAACAAACAACCATAATTGTTTAATCCCTTTAAATCCGAAGTAACAAGTGCTGGATTTTGCTTGGAACAATCAGTCATCCATATTTTTAAAATACAAAAGTTTTTTTTTGGGGAAATGGTAATTCCTGTAACATTCTCAACAAATATATTATCTTTACTCACAGTTTCACCTACTATAACATATGTTAAATCTTTCCAGCATTTGTTTACTAGTTTGCTTATAACTTTATATGAAAATACCCCACCCCTTCTATTTTTAGGGTCTTCCCATGTTGGATTTATACCGCTCTTCATTAAAAATAGCATACAATTTTCAACTAAAGTAGATGGTAAAATTTCTGTAATAGATATAGCTTCTTCTAAATATTTAAATGTTGCAATTTTAATATAACTTCCAATACTCCAATCAGCATTGTGAGGCAAATGACCCCACAAAACCCATTCATTGTTTAATAAATGTTTATAATTATTTTGGAGTTGCTGGTTTACTGATGCGTTATTCATAGTTTCTGTTGATGAATTATCAGGTATTACCATTTATATATTTATAATCATTTTTTTTTATATAGTTTAATCAATTTATTATTTATTTTGACCATAACTTAAAAGTATTTTTCTTTTTCCAATGTTCTATGTTTGTTAACAAGATCCCATATTTCTTTATTATTTATTATAATATCATTTGTATCTTTGTTATAGTTTTTGTCTACTTTATCTTGTTCAATAGTATTATAACTTTTTTCATTTTGCTGATTATAAAAAATATCAATGCCATATTTTTTCATTTGAACTTCAAAATAACTATAAATAATAATATAAATATTAGATCCTAAACTTTTTATTTTATTTGCTTTTTTAGGAAATCGTCTTTGTAAAAAATCTAACAACAATATAAAAGTAATTATGCTGTTTATCATATTTGTCTAATACTAATAAATGTTTAATCCTTAAATTATTTTTTATATTTTAATTTTGTGTTTTAATAAAAAACGGCTTTACCCTTTTTAAAATTTCCAACCATGTTACCAATATCGTCATTAACATCTTCATAAATTTCTCCATTTATTTCATCATTTGTAAAATAAGATTTACCATTTATAGTAATGCTAAATACTTCTTCTTCATCACCATCATCGTTTTCTTCATCTTCATTTTCATCTTCATCTTCAACGTCATCTTCAACGTCATCTTCATCTTCATCTTCATCTTCATTTTCATTTTCATCTTCATCTTCATCTTCAACGTCATCTTTTTCTTTTTCAACATCTTCATCTTCATCTTCAACGTCATCTTTTTCTTTTTCAACATCTTCATTTTCATCTTCTTCATCTTCATTATCATCTTCATTTGCATCTTCAGTATCTTTTTCTTTTTCAACATTTTCTTTTTCAACATTTTCTTTTTCATCATCTTCATTATCATCTTCATCTTCATTTACATCTTCAGCATCTGTTTCAGTATCATCTTCATCTTCATTATCATCTTCATTATCATCTTCAGCATCTTTTTCAGTATCATCTTCAGCATCTTTTTCTTCTTCATCATCTTCTTTTTCTTCTTCATCTTCATTGTTTACTTCTTCATTATCATCTACATCCTTAAAATCTACCTTCTCTTCAATCGCGTTATCTACATATTCGGTTGCTTGAATTGTTTTGTTATCATCTTCCTTGTTAGGACATTTGTTGTCATTTATTTCTTTGTTATCATTATATACATATTCATTGACAACATAATCATCTTCATTAGAAATATTTTCTGTCTCTACTTCAGGTTCTGAAAAAAGGTTTACATCATTATAGTCTTTGTTATTTTGTTTATTATCACATTTATTTTTAATTTTTGCATTACAATTTGTATTCAAAAGTTTTTGTTTTGTTTTTTCAGCTAATTCTATTGTATTCTTCGATAAATTAACTATCATTTGGGTTAAATCATTAGAATTATCAGATAACTTACTGACTAAATTGGTTAATGTTTCATATTTAGTTTCAAAATTATTAATTTTATCATGGAAGTAATTAACTTTTTCTTGTAGTTTGATATTATTTTCTACCAATTCTTGTAACAATAAGTTTGAAAAAGGAGTTGTCACAACATTCATATAAGAAGAACTGCTATTATTATCCACCGGAGAACTTTCACTAGTTTTTTTATTTAAATGATATTGAACGTTAGGTAAACTCATAATTTTGTTATGTGTATCTTCTAACATAAAATACCTTTCTGTAAACCCACTTAATAGATGATTAATGCCTTTTTTAACAACTTCACTAACTTCATTAACAATAGGGTCCGAATCAAGAGCGTTTAAACTATTTTCCATGTTCATAAATAATTAATATGTCAATAATAATAATAATGAAAATGTGTTTAATATACTTTATAAAAATATTTTCTAATTTTAAATATGGAAGAAAAGAATTTAAATGAACTAATCCAAAAGGTAATGCGGCAAACAACACTTAAGGAAGATGAAATAAAATTACAATTACTAAAGAATAATTATGATTATATGAAAGTAATAAAAAACCACTTTTGTGTACCTGAAAAAGAAGAAGAAAACATTGTTTCCATTAATCAAGAAATTTATAAGCAAATAAGACACAAAATGGATAGTATAATAAAAGAATATAATAAAAAAAATACTGAAACTTAAAAGTTAAAAAGAAAATCCAGGGAGAATATTTAATGAAGTATTAGATTGATAGTTTGTAGGAATAATTTTATTATTTATAATAAAGTCATCATTATCTTCATGTATTTCTGGCAATGAACGAGTAATAGGTTTATCAATAAGAATATATAATCTATTGGTCTTAAATAAACTACGATATTCATCTATTGTAAGATTACCAAAAAATTTGTCTAACGTATAATACGGGTCAGGGGCTGGTTTTATACTTTTTTCATAGTTATAAATTTTTGAATAAATATTATTAATTAAAAAATATCTTTCGTATTTGATGGAACTGTCAGTTTGTTCTTTCATAAGAAATCCTGTAGCACATTCAGGAGAACAAAAACATCCATATACATGATAATAACCATTAATTAAATGTTTAGGGATATAAATAGGAGGGTTATCAAAGTCACAAGTGCAATAAAAACACGCAGATTTTTTATTATTTATATTGTTTGTTTTTAGACAATATTCCAAATCTTTTAGTTTAGCATAAACGTCTTTAATATTAATTTTTTTGTAATTGTCTTGTTCATGATTTGTATGAAAACATTCATCATTATTTTCTTTAACTTCATCAACTGGTTGATATTGTTCACAATATAAGTTATTATTTAGAGTATTAATATTAGAATTTGCATTAGATTTTATAATATTATAAGTTAAACTATTATTATTTTCCAATGAAATGCCTTCAAAACAAGAGTTCTTATCGAAGTTAGTATTATTAATATCCAAATCAGACAAAAAGCACTTTAAATGCAAAATAACGTTAGTTTTAACAATAGTTTCAGAATTATTATTACACGCGTTTTGAATAATTTTACCACCTTTAGGTTTTCTACCACGTTTTTTATATTTTAAGACGTGTTTTGATTCACCGTAAATAAATTCATCATTGTGAATATTTTTTTCTTTGATTTTATTTAGCATTTCTATTTCTTTTTTTGATTTCCGTCCTCTTTTTTTTTTTAAAGGAAGTGTTACTTCAAATTCATTTGCAATGTTTTGAATAATTGTGTTAGTATCGGTTATTTTTTTTTCTTCATTATCATTATCAGTATCATTATCAGTATCATTATCATTATCAGTATCAGTATCATTATCCTTATCAGTATCAGTATCATTATCATTATCCTTGTCATTATCATTATCCTTGTCATTATCATTATCCTTGTCATTATCATTATCCTTGTCATTATCATTATCATTATCATTATCAGTATCATTATCATTATCCTTATCCTTATCATAATAACAATTTTTTATTTTATTTACCAAAACTTCATTAACCAACAAATTTTTATCTACACTTTTGTTATTTTGAAACATATTTATAAATAACAAATGTCAATTATGACTTAAATAGTTTTATTAAAGTATTTAATAAAATATGAAAAACGAAAATATTCCTTTTGTAGAAAAATATAGACCTAAAATTTTGTATGATACTGTTTTAGATAATTTAAGTAGAACAATATTAGAAAACATTATAATGATGAATGATTTTCCAAATTTATTTTTTTACGGACCTCCAGGAACAGGAAAAACCACAACAGTTATAAATCTCATTGAGGGATTTCAACAAAAATATAATGGATGTATAGACAAAACATTAGTTATACATTTAAACGCGTCAGATGAAAGAGGAATAGATACAATACGGACACAAATAAATAATTTTGTATTATCCAAACCTTTATTTAAAAAAGGGACAAAATTTGTAATATTAGATGAAGTAGATTATATGACAAAAAACGCACAACAAGCGTTAAAATATTTATTGGAAAATAATGTCAACAATAATGTGCGTTTTTGTCTTATATGTAATTATATAAGTAAAATTGATTATGGACTTCAAAATGAGTTTATAAAAATAAGATTTAATGATTTGCCAAAACAAAATATAATAGACAAATTAAGATATATATCAGAAAAAGAAGGGTTAAATCTATCAATAGAATCATTAGAAAAGGTGCAAAAACTATATAAATCAGATATGAGAAGTATGATAAATTTCATACAATTGTGCGCCCAAAGTAATTTAAAATTGGAAGACGAGATAAATATAATAAATGAAAAAAATTGCAAAGAGATTGAAGAAAAAATAATAGAAGGTCAAATAATTGATCGGAAATATCTTTATGAAGTAAGTTTAAAAAATAACATTGAAAAAAGTAATTTAATAAAAATTATATTCAACTATTTGATAAAAAATAAAAGAGAAAAAGTAACCCCAAAGTTATTGTTTCATATGGAAAATATAATTCATTGTTTGCCAACATTAAACGACAAAGATATGGTAAATAAAATATTAAATGATTTAAAACGATTTATTACTTGAACTATTTGAATGAATTATTACTTGATTATTTTTATTATTGTTTATAATAAAAAAATGATTAAAACAACTTAAAGGATTGTTTAGAAATATATTAATTTGTTGCGTAAAAAAGAATGGATATTAATGATGAATGGAAAATGTTTTTATCATCGTCTGATATAAAAGAAAATGGTAAAAAAAATGAAATTTCAAATAAAAAAAACATTCCGGAACCAACATCGTTATATATATCAACAAAAACAAATATAGCCTATTTGAAACAAGAGAAAAATATTTTAAATACATCAAATACTGTAGAAGGAAGTGAAATAGATATATTAAAACTATTTTGGGACATTTCAATAATACCATATGAAGCACCAAAAAATGGTATTTTAAAAAAACAAATATTAATAAAGTCTGAAAAAGAAGAAGACTTACAAAAAATAAAAGATAAATTGCTACATATTAAACACTATGATGAATTAGTTATAACGTCAATAAATAATCCAAATGGAAGAGTCAAATTTAAAGATACTAGAAAAATAAGTATAGGTTTGTGTAAAAAAGATATAATATCTTTTAGATGTAAGAAGAAAAGTGCGTTTGATAATTGTGTTGCTTTTATTATGCGGATAAACATTGAAGAAAAATTTAAAGAATATCATATAAAGTTATTTAACACTGGAAAAGTAGAAATTCCTGGTGTTAAAGATATGAAAATATTTGACAGTGTTATTGAAAATTTAATTGCAATGTTAAAGCCACATGTAAATTTATGCTTGCTTCCAACAAGTGACAAAAATATGGAAGTTTTAATCAACTCTAATTTCAATTGTGGGTTTTACATTAAAAGAGATGTGTTATATAAAATCTTGAAATATGAAAAAAATATTTCAACTATATATGACCCGTGTATGTATCCAGGTATTCAATGTAAATATACTTATGAAAAAACCAATAATGATGGAACTGCAACACAAAAAAATGTATCATTTATGATATTTCGCACTGGAAGTGTTCTAATTATGGGAAAATGTAAAGAACGCATACTATTTGAGACATATAATTTTGTTTCTAAACTATTAATTGAGAAGTATGATTCTATTTCTCAAGGAAATATTGAAAGTGAAAAAATAGAAGAGTGTCTTATAAAACAATCTGAAAATGTTAATACATCAAAAACTAAAACAAAAAAAAACAAAAAGATTATAGTAATAATTGATAATAAAATAACGGGAAAAAATGAAGAAAATGACAGCAGCAAAATGTAATAAAAATATTGTTAAAATGGTGATATGATAAAATGGAAAATATTTTTTTGTCTATGTAAATTGTAATATTTAATTACGTTAAACAAAAAACATTTTATTTATATATAATTTATTCAAAATAGTATTTAAAGATTATAAATAAAATATTTATATAATGTCGGAGCCAACAACAAATTATAGATTGCCAAGTGAAGTTACTTTAAGAAATGCGGCAAAAATTGCTATAGTAGAAGATAAACCCATATTGCTTGACTATTGGACTGTTTCAATTGACAAAACCGCGCTAATTGGTGCTAAAGAAAATAATGAAAAACTCTTGGTAAAAAATGAGGAAGAATATACAAGCACAATTGTTAAATTTTATAAAACAAAAAATGGAACAAATTCAGAACTTATAATTATTACAGAAAATTCCATTTATATTGTTGATGGAGAAATTCCCAGTCGCAAAATTTCATAAATATTAACCAAAATAATTTTAAATAAAAAATGATTAATTAAAATTATTTAACATTTAACAACAAAAATAAAGTTTCAAAAATGAAATCAATTAAAGAGGAAGATGTATTTTGTGTCTATGAAAGAAATAGAAGTTATTATATTTCTTGTTCAACCCCTGAAATTTGCAAATTAAACTGCTGCTGTTTTTATAATCAACTAATATTGCCTGACACAATCGGAAATATTGACTTGAAAAGAAAGCTAAATAATAAAATGTATATATGGTGTGAAGAAATTTGCATCATATGTATGGATAAAATTAAACTAAAATCAAACGCATATTTAAGTGACTGTGGTCATTGTTATCACAAAAAATGTTTAACAAATTATTTTCATCATGTAAAAACAAACTCAAATAATAATGTAACTTGTCCGTTGTGTAGATGCAATTTGGGATATCCTATTTTAAACGAAAGATATAATTTTTATCATGAAGAAATAAATTCATTAGACGTTTTAGAAGACTTTAATATAGAAATGATTCACGTTTGTCAATCATCTACTAAAAAAAAGCATTATTTGGGTATGAATTCAAATTGTGATAAATGTATTTATTATAGACAGCACGGTTAAATAACAATTATAAAAAATACCTAGTCCTATAAAAAACAAAATAACCTTAAATTTATTTATAGCAGTATTATATAAATTATGGTTAACCTAAAATTTGTTCGTTTTTATAAAACAATAAAAAACAACAACAAAAAGAGATTTTTTTTAATGAGGATAAAAAATAAACAAAACAATAAAACTATTAAAAAAATTTTTATTCCTTTATTAACCAAATTAGTCAGGAAAAATATTGATAATAATAAAACAAATAAAAAATATTTAACACAAAAAAAAATTATTACTATGCCAAAATTTAATCAAATTTTTACTATTAAGAAAAGATTAAATCTTCACGAAGAAACTGGTAAAATTAGTCAATATAGTAATGTTAATAAAAATAGTAATGCCAAAAATAATGCCAATAATGACACCGAAAATAATACCGAAAATAATACCGATAGTATAAATATTATTACTAATAACGATATAAAAAAACAGTTTCTTTTTAAACAATACATTAGAAATAAAGCACTAAAACATAAAAAAATGCAAAGTTTAAATCAATCCAATACATACAACAAAAATAAAACACCTATATATAATAGTTATGTTCCAGGAAGCGGGGTAGGTGCTTTAAATATTGCAACAAGGAGACTAAAAAAGAAACTTTCGTATTTGCCTTAAAAGGTGAAGCAACTCAATATAAATTAAACAAGTTATTTATTTATTAACAAAACTTGTTTGAAGTTGTAAATTTACATTCTTTAACATTTCTTCAATATTAGAATTATTTTTTTCGTAAGTATTTATTTTTTTATTTATTAAATCCAAGTTATGGTTTATTTCAGTCATTTGATTGGTATATTTAACATTGTTATTTGCTAAATCAGATGAAAGTAAATCAATGTTGCCTTGTAATTCTCTGCCTTTTTTTTCACTAAATAGTTTTAATTCTTGATTTTTTAAGATATTATTTGATACTTGTTCTTGAATTTTATTTAATTTTAGGTCAGATTGAGAATTAACATGATTAATGTATAAAGGGATTTTTTCGTTTGTTAATCTCTGTGAATTGATTAAAAGTGAATTTAATTTTTTTATTTTGTTGTTTAAGTTAGTTATTTCTTTGTCTTGTTGATTATCTCTGTTAGTTATTTCTTTGTCTTGTTGATTATCTCTATTATAGCTTTTACTATGATTTTTTATATTAATTTTTTTATTTGTTTTATTAATGATTTTATTTTTATTTTTGTTTAAATCTGTATTTGTTATTTTTTTCATTTGGTTATTGTTTTTGTTAATGTTTTTTATTTGTTTTGTTTTATCCCTTATTTTATTACCTTCCAATAAATTATTGCTTACTAAATTAAAAAGAACAATAAAAAGTAAAACACCTAAAATTAATTTTTCATAAAGTTTGTTCATATTTAGTGTTTATATTATATAACTATTTTTTTAATTTTCGGGTGATTGTTTCTTTAATAAGACTAACTTCGGCTTGTAACACAGCAACAACTTTTTTCAAATTTTCAAATTTTTTATTTATATTTCGAAACTGCTTATTTATATCTATATAATTGCCTGTGTAACCTTCTTTTACTGTTGAGTTTGATTTTTTATAGGAGTTATACAACAATACAACAACTAAAAAGAAAACAAAAACATAAGTTTTTTTTGTAGAGATTTTCATAATTTATAAATTATGTAAAGATATAAATATAAAATTATAGATACAATTATAAAGTAATAAAAACTTAATCAATGGAAAAATAATATATTATAATTTAGATAAATCAATCATATTACTTGAATATGTCTTGTGGTTTATGAGACGTTTCAAAAAATCTAATTTTTAAGTTAAATTTGAAAAAGATGAGGACAATAAATACAGTTGTTATTTTTAGTTGTTTTTTGAATTACTTAAAAGTGCGGTTTGAAATTAAAAACTGAATATAACTAAAAACTGAAAATGGAGCATAATAAAATATACTTATAAATTATATGAGTTACTTCAAAGGAATTGGAAGAAAAGCAGGTTCATATGCAGGAAGAAAATTGCCTCTAATAGGGCTTTTAGAAAATAAAAAATATACGATTTTTAATGAATATACCGTTGGAAGTGGTGTTGGTGCGTCAAGTGTTGCAACAAGGAGATTGAAAAAGCAACGAGCTAAAATAAAAAGATGCACCCCTCCAGAGCCTATATATCCTAAATTAGAGACTGATGAATATTTTGAAATTAGTGATAGTACTGACACGTTTAATGAAGATTTACAAAAAAAAATTAACGCAGCCGATTTAGAACTAACATATGATTTTAAAGACAATACAAATTCAGAGGTCGATGGGAGGACATTAGAACTAATTGCCAGAAATCATGCAAATGCGTTATTAAATGACCTAACTAAAAAATCTCTAACATTTTCAGTAATATCAGCAGCAAATCCTGTCTACAATGCGGTTAATGTATTACAAATTAGTTTTGAAGATTTCTTATCGTCTGAAGATTATAATATAGTTTTTAATGAACCAACAGTTGTTCCAGAAAGTTCAAACCCAGAAATTTCACAGTATTCAACACATACATTAATATATAATGGCAATACAGGCGGCAAACCGGAATTTAGTTATATCATGACAATAACCGAATTTAAACCATTACAATAAAAACTAATGTTATAATATATTATATGGAGTTTGTAGCAAAAAATGAAGCAATAGATATAAATGACCCCATCCTAAATTTAACAAATGATGTTGTTATAAAAAACAAAATGTTTTATTTTAGTGAAATAAGTGATGATACTAGTGGTATAAAATTATATTTAGACGAATCACAAATAACTGAAAATTTAAGTTTTGATTGTTTAATTCCATTTGATTCAAAAATTGAAAAGGTATATGTTTCCAATAAAAATTATCCATTGTATTTAAATGAAGGTTTAATTTCAGAAAATGAAAATTTAAGTTTAGAAAAAAAGATAAGTTATACAAAACAGTCATTTAACATAATAGTTGACAATAGTAATTTTAACATATTTTCTAACATAAAAAAATTTAAACTTAAGGGAAATTAATAAAAACAAAAAATATCTACAAATAATATAATGTCGCTTATTAATGTCAATTTGACAAATAATAACATAACACCTATAGTTGAAGATTATGAAAAGGTGATTGATAATAAACTGATTTATTGTGATTTATCAGGCACATCCATAACAGACAATAATTTTAGTTTAAAATTAACATTAGAAAATAAAGATAATAGTGTTCAAAAATGTAATGTTTTATTTAGAAACATTGGTTTAAATCCAGTAATTAATACGCTTCAAATAAATGAAGAAACTGTCAATCTTTTTATAAACAATAGAGATTCATTAACAGCAAGTCAAATGACAAATCAAGAATTTATAATTACATATGATTCAGGTGCATATACATCAATAAGTACAATCCGAAAATATAATTGAGCACTTATACACGAATTATAATTTTAATTTCATTTATACATTATATTTTAAAAATATTATATATAAATGTCTCAAGAACTTTTATTTACTTCTGGTTACATAAATATAAATGGTTCAAATGACATCAATGGAAAAGTATTTTTTTGTAATTATGTTCCAGATAGTGTAGACCTTAAGATGAGAATAAATAATTTATCCATACCTGAAAATAGTACTAAACAATTCAAAATTGTATTAAATAATCAATACCCTAGTAGTGATATTTCTTATCAATTTATAACAAATGTGTTAATAAATGAAACAATACAACCAAAAATGAAGTTTAATAATGAAGATGAAAAAATAACTAGTTCGCATTACATTTTACAAGAAATAATTGTAAACAGAAATAAGTTAAATGATTATGAAATTTGGTCTAAAATAATCAAAATTCCATTACCAACCGAGTATACTCAAGGAGTCGATATAATGGATATAACAAGATTAGCAAATGGCAAATCAATATACAACATAAATTATGATAACTATTACACAAATGTAGGAGTTATAACACGAGACGAAGAAAAAAATGACCGAAACTATGTAGACATATCATTTTCATCCCAAGTAACAGAAGACATAACGGATTTTGATAACTTTATTGTCAATTTATATGAAAAGAATGGAGATTTAGTAGACACCTCAGGAAATGAAGAAGACCCATCAACAAATGTATATTCTAAAACTTCAGAAAATAACTTAAAAATAAATAATTTAAGACCAGATATAAGTTATAACATAGAAGTTCATCCAGTAGTCAATAATTTTAATAATTATGACTTTAAATTCAAGGATTTTTTTAGACTAAAAGAAATGCAAGTTTATACAAATAATAACATGAATTCAGAAACGGTAAAAGGCAAAATAAGTCAAATAAAATACAAATATTTACCTCAAGATACGAATTATTCTTCTGTAGATTTAAAAAATGGTTTAAAATTATTACAACAATTAGAAATAAATAATAAATTTATATACAAGTTTAGAATAACCACCCCCAACATATATAAATGCTTCCAAATTGTGTTAAATGACAATGAACAAACCGTAACAAATATAAAACTAATTGGAGACAAAAATAATAATTTGTTAGTTTAACATAGCAAGTAAAAATAAATAAAAATATTTATAACAAATATATAATGTTATAAAAATTTAAGCCTTTTCGGGGAGTTGAACCCCGGACCTCTGCATTACAAGTGCAGTGCTCTACCACTAAGCTAAAAAGGCAAACGACGCGAGTATACACTCCAACTATACTTAAAAAGATTTCTTTAAGTCGTTTTAAGTATAAAATACTTATTTAATTATGCTAAAAATAAAATAACCAAATATATTATAGTATGACTTTTTCGTTTGAGATACAAAAAGTGTTAAAAATAACTAAATATATATCGTTTAAAATTTTTATAGCAAGTTTTTTAACTGGTTTACTTTTTTTATATATCATTGGTCCTGAAAATAAAACAGTATACGTATATCCTAGTCCTCAAACGGTAGATAGAGCAATTTTTCAAGATAGAGCAAAACAATGTTTTTTATATCAAGAAGAAAATGTTGATTGCCCTTTGAACAAAAAGGAGATAAATGTAATTCCAGTTCAATAAATTTATTAGTATATATTATAATATAATGGCGAATTTAGGAAAATTTGTGTATACGAAAACGGGTAAAATCATAATGTCAATTATATTAGGATTAGGATTAGCATCATTATTCCGAAAAGTTTGTAAAAACTATAATTGTATTCAGTTATATGCCGCACCACTTAAACAAATTGAAGGTAAAATATTTCAAGTGGGAAACAAATGTGTAAAATACAGTTATAAAACAGCTAAATGTGAAGATGGTAGTTTAATTAAATTTGAATAAAAGCGTAAATATTATAAATAGTAAATATGTATAATATTTATGAGCAATTCAACTAATATTAAAGATTTGCCAATTGAAAAAGAAAATATTCAAATGACAATAAATGACCCAACACAAATGCGGGAACCAATAACTGAATCTCAACAAAGTATAAGTTTAGACCCCAATACAATAAATCAAATTGTAAATGAACTACATCAAGCTACTTTAACCGGGTCTACTAAATTAGCATCACGTGATATTCCTATAGACACATTACCATTACAACAAGATGAAGAAATATCTCCTAATTTTGTACCAGAAGTAAATTCAAACAAACAAAATTATATTCCAGATGAAGACGATTTAGAAACAATATTAAAAAAACAAAATATTAAAATGAACCATCAGACTAATATTGAAAATATATATAATGAGTTACAAACACCTATTTTGTTGGGTGTGTTATATTTTCTTTTTCAATTGCCTGTTTTCAAAACATTTCTTTATCAATCGTTTCCCTCTTTATTCAAGAACGATGGTAATTTAAATATAAATGGTTATATTTTTTACAGTGCATTGTTTTCGATTGTTTTTTATTTTTTAAATCGTCTTGTAAGTATATTTGACACTTTTTAAGTATTTATATATTGTAAAAATATGTTTCAACCTTATATAAATAATTTATTGGACAATCTTCCAAAGCGTGACAGCCCTATTTATTTAGATTTAGTTTTAGACGGAGGTGTTTTTAATGGTAGCTATTTAATAGGAGCTCTATACTTTTTAAAAGAACTTGAAAAAATAAAGTATGTAAAAATAAAACGAATTTCTGGATGCAGTGTTGGTGCTGCGGTTGGGTTACTTTACGCACTTAATAAATTAGATCTTTCCCAAAACATAAATCAATTAATAATTAATCAACTAAAAAAAACATATAAAATACCTATTATAAAAGAATATAAAAATATTTTATTTGAAAATAAACAGTTAAAAAAAAGTGACGAAAATAAAATATTGCAAAAAGTAAATAAATATTTATATGTGACGTATCATAGAAAAACAAAAAATAATATTTTATTTGATAAAGTTATAAAACAAAAATATAAATCCATTGATGATTTATTTGATTCTGTTTTGCGATCTTGCTTTGTTCCTTTTTTAATCGACGGAAATATGCTTTATAAAAACAAATATATTGATGGAATAACACCTTACATTTTTGAAGAAAAAAAGCATCGCAAAATACTTTATTTGGATTTATGCCATCAGGATAAATTATTTCATATGATTAATATTAAAAATGAAAAATCAGATAGTCATCGCATATTAACAGGCATATTAGACGTCCATTTATTTTTTATTAAAAATATAAAAACATCCATGTGCAGTTATGTAAATGATTGGACTTTTTTATTTAAAAGTCAAAACCAATATAAGAAGTATCTATTTGAATATTTAGTTATAATTATTTTATCATTCGCATTATTTATTAACAAAAATTTTATTTCTAAAACAACTTCAAACGAAGGTAAAACATTAGTTCAAACAGTAAAAGATATTTCATTTTTTATTTATAAAACAACTTTAGAAAAGTACGTTAACTAAGTATAAAAACAAGTCAATATTTACTTTTTTATGACTTGTTACAAGGTATAAAACCATTTACTCGCAAGTTTCTTGTCTTACCTCTCCATTACAAATAGACAAAAAAATATGCTTTCTAAAGAACCTCATATGTGAGTCACGCAATGAATCAAAAGACATATTGGAACTAATACAGTTGGCAAACACGCACACGTAAACTCCACAATCATAATTGTTATGTTGGAACATTTTTTTGAACGCGATTTGTGTTTTCCAAGAGGAACTCTCACCACTCTTAAATTTTTCGTTGTATTTTACTTGTAAAAACCGCATCAAGCCATTCAACTTTTCTTCGGCACACGTTGTCTTGATAACTGAATCATACCAAACGATTAATCGTTTCTTCACATCAACTACGACAAGTGCCCAATGTTCATTATCGATATTGACTGGGAAGAATAATTTGTTCAAATTAAACATATCAAATTCAATGATAAACCCTTCAAGTCTTTCATAGTCATCATATAAACCTTTTTCAGACATCAATATGGGGAAAAAAGTAGCACCAAAGAAATGTTCTTTTTTCTCGCTGTGAAAATTGTCACTTTTATTTTGAAGTAACGAAAAGTATAAATCAACGACGTCGTCACTGAGAAGACTATATGGACGAAGAGACACAAACGTCTTGATTGTTAATGGTCTGTCATCAAAATTACATACAACCAAATTTCCATTACGTTTCTTTTTACCGAAAACCGTCTTACAAAAAGATACCTCATTCGGTGTCAGGGGACGAGGGGCAATAGCAACACTATTCACGGTAACATTATCTGTCGTGGGACTAGAAACAAAAGCAACACTATTCTCAATAACATTATCTGTCGTGGGACTAGAAACAAAAGCAACACTATTCTCAATAACATTATCTGTCGTGGGACGAGGGACAATAGCAACACTATTCTCAACAACATTATCTGTCGCATCATTCTGTCTAGAAACATTGGCAGCACTAATCTTGATAACATTAACAGCAGAATCATTTGGACGAGAAACATTAGCAACACGCTTCGTAACATTTCCAGCAGATTGTGTCACAAGACGAGAAACATTAGCAACACGCTTCGTAACATTTCCAGCAGAATCATTTGGACGAGAAACATGAGAAGCACTATTCTTGATAATATTTCCAGCAGAATCATTTGGACGAGAAACATGAGAAGCACTATTCTTGATAATATTTCCAGCAGAATCATTTTGTGTCACAAGACGAGAAACATTAGCAACACGCTTCGTAACATTTCCAGCAGAATCATTTGGACGAGAAACATGAGAAGCACTATTCTTGATAATATTTCCAGCAGAATCATTTTGTGTCACAGGACGAGAAACAAGAGAA
>Ga0209137_1001783_pt1 | contig 19881 bp, 15 predicted proteins | sample SaaInl5LU_22_DNA_FD_184642 | JGI IMG/M metagenome (GOLD analysis project Ga0209137, IMG submission 184642) | Marine microbial communities from expanding oxygen minimum zones in the Saanich Inlet - ESP_105LU_22_DNA (SPAdes) (version 2) | ecosystem: Environmental > Aquatic > Marine > Intertidal... | reverse complement strand
TTTTTTCAATATAGAACGATAATGAAATCCCTAATACAATAACTAAAAATTCTAATAAATACCTAATGATATATTTTTTCTTCATAATAAGTTAGTTAACTCAAATATAATCTATGTTAGTTTAACTTACCTAAGAGGTTTAGAAATAGCTGAATTAAAGGAAGAAGATATGCCTATGGTTTAGTTTTAATCTTCAAGCTTTATTATTTCGTTACTTAATTCCTCAATTACCTTTAAGGACATTAATCTACTTTTCTTAGCTCTACGACTTCTCCATTTAGCATTATTAATAACAGTTCTTAACCTTAATATCAAACCATTGTCTTGATTTATAAATTTGATAGGATTGTTTAATAATCGCAAATCGCTAATTAGTAAATTATAATTATCTCTTAAATATATTCTTAAATCTGTTATAGCAGAAGGTGTTTCGTCATTTCCAAAAACCCAATATAAATCTGAATAGTAATCATTTACTAAATCCTTAAGATGCTTGTTTTTAATTTTTGAATAAATACCTGAACTTTTAATTTCTTCCATTGCATAAGAATTAATTATCATCATTCTTGGTCTTTCTATCCAAGTAATCGTTTTGTAAAAAAAGTCATTTTCAAATTCTTTTGGTATTTGTTTATTCCAAATTGTATTATCTCTCAAAACGAGATTTAAGGAGTCGACAGACTCCCTTGAGCTTTTTGACCATTTCAAAACTTGAGATAAAGAGTTAAGTCTAAAATCATTGAAACTCTCAATAGTTTCTAACAAATCAGAGTCTTTCTGAATCGCAGATTTAAGGTTAATTAAATTTTCCTTTTTTTGATTATTTAGTAATCTATTTTCAGTCCAATTATTTAACCAAAATGAAACGGAAATACCCAAGACAATAACAAAAAATTCAAGAGTGTATTTTATAGCATACTTTTTAAATTGTTTCGTCATAATATCTTTTTTCCAAATATAACAAATGTTAGTTTAACTTACTTAAGAGGGTTAGAAATAGCTGAATTAAATGAAGAAGATATGCCTATGGTTTGAATAAAAAAACCCAAACATTTCTGAATGGGTTATAATTTATAATGTTTAAAAAACATTATATAATTAATTGTTATTTTTAGAAGTTATATCTAACACCTACAGATAATTTAAAGATACTCTCAGATTCATCACTATCCTCGCCAGTAAAGTTTAAGTAATCGGCATTTGCAGTAATTCCCCATTTTGCTCCAGATAAAAAATTGTAAGTTGCTCCTAAAATAAACCCAGAAGCATCTTCAGTAATTTCTTCTCCATAACCTTTTACAACCGTTGAAACAAATGCATATTGTGGCTTTATATCAAAAGCTCCGAAAGAAATCATAGGACCTATACCCAAATAACCTACCCCAGCAGTAATCTCATCATCATCAGAACTTATGTGACCACTAGCACCCCAATTTAATGTTGCACCCCAAGTTTCATTAAAGCGATAACCTGCGTTAATTAAACCAAGCTCTAGACCTGAATCAACAGCATCAGCTAAATCACCCGTTGGGGCTGCCAATCCAATCGAAACACCAATGTAACCTTTAGAATCTTGTGCAAATGATTGCGTAATTGATAGAGTAACAGCTGCTAATACTAATAATACTTTTTTCATAATTGATTATATTTTTTTTATGTTAATACATAAGTTAACCTACTCCAGTTTAGTGTCTTTTTTCAGTATAATTCCGAAATTTTTTAAAACAGTTAATATATGATTTTTTAAATAATAATTTTAATAATCAAATTTACTAACAATATTATTGTTAAAAAATAACTAATACAAACGATTAAATATTTAATACAAAAATATATTTACTAATTCCTTACAACTGAACTTATCGGTAAAGGAACATTAACTGTAGTTACTTTAAATGAACCATTATCTGTATGAAAATTGAAAGTATGCTCTTTTATCATTTCAATTTGTATGATATTTTCAACCTTATTTAACTCTAATTTATAGCTAATAAATCTGCTTTGGATATCTTCTATTTCGCTGTTTGAAATAGCTTTATAAATTGAATTTATTGAAGACTGTTACTACACATTAACAATATTCATTCTACGTCAAATAGTTATAAAATAATTGTAACATTATAAATATATATAGATAATAGGGATTAGCTATTTTACTAATTTACAAACCCTTGATTTCATTGGGTTTACAAGAGGTGTTTATTTAATATAAAAGTGCTTACCCATTTTACTAATTACTAAGCAACTTTCTTTTTATTTAAATTATACTTCCTTTGCTTTATCTGTTTTACTGTGCCTGAATTATTCTTTACAAGTTGATAAATTTCATTAAGTTCAGAATATTTATTCAAATAATTCTTAATTGTTGAAAGAGAGAGGTTAGTTTCATTTTTTAGAAGAGTTTTAGTAATCTTCTTTTGATTTAAATCATAATCAACTAAAGTAGTTCTTATCAACTCATAATTGACTTCAGTTATTCCTTTATTTATTATACCATTTAAATGAGCTCTATAAATATCTTTTCTATTTTCAAAATCTGCTTTATCCCAAATAAAATATGGGTTTTTTAAATATCTTATTGTAGTGTTAGGTAAGACATCTGTTACATCTTTTAATTCTATTGCCTTATCTATTATAAACTCATAACCAGTATTAGAAATCATACCTCCTTTAGAGATATTACGCATTCGTTTCGCTGCATCAATTAACATCCCTTTTAACAAATCTTCTGGAAATTGTTTGTGAGCAGCAGCTATCTGGTTTAAGAGCCATTCAGTCTTATTCACAACTGTGTTACTTTCCCAAGTAGATTTATTAGATATAAACCATTTAAAAATAGGTATATCTCTTCCTAAATCTAACATAATAAATTCTTCCCTATTATTCCATAATAAATCATTATGTTTTTTAATTAAACTTGACTCTGTTTCTACTAATAATGCATCTTCTATATTCATAATTATGATAAATTAAATAGTCAATCACTATGATTGATTTCTATAGAGATAATCACAAAATGAAAAATTGTCTTTTTATCAATGAATTAGATAACACAACTAAAGTCAATATTTATAAGGGTTAGAGTTAAAAATATAAATGATATATTTATATACTTATTTACACCTATGAATGAATCAAAACAATTAAAAAAGTCATTTAACAGTATTGAAAAATGCTATCTTCCTTTATTAAACTATGAAGTAAAAATTTGTAAGAAGTGCGAGAATAAAAAATTTTACACTATTATTAATAACTTTGAAAAGACCTGTAAGAAATGTAAAACCAGATATAAAACTACCTATAATACAGTATTTCATAATGTACGATTTGGTCTACTAAAAGCCTTTCATATATATATTGATGTTATTTATGAAGAACCTCAACCAAAGGCTTCTGAATTAGCAAGAAGATATAACTTGACATATAAGACTGCTTATAAGTTTAAACAAAAGGTAATAAAGGATTTTGACACTATAAATTTAGATGTGTATTTGAAAAAAAACAGGCTATCTGATGAAGAAAAACTTCTAAGATTCTTTGAAGAAATCAAAAATGTTTAATTTATTTATTGGACTAATAAATGAATTTACAGAAATTGAATCCTAAGTATTTTTTGTTAAAGAGCTTCTAGAAGATAGATTAAGAGAATTATAATTTATTAAAATATTTCCTAAATTTTCTAGTAGGAATATCCACTTTATATCAAAAAGATATTTCACAATTCAACTGATATTTTTTGATTCAATAAGACTCCATTACTAGACTTAATTACTTTTCATTTTACATCTATTTTTTTCTTCCTTAGCTATTCAGTTTTGCAAAAACTAGAATTGAAACAATTAATTTCTTTTAAAGTCTGCCAAATGTCTGCCAAATATTTATATTTGATACATCTTTGAAAGTTCTGTCAAATATTGGAGAAAATAAAAATTAAATTGTTGAGCAGTCGGGTAGAGCAGTGAGAGCCAATAAAAAAAGGCTTACATTTCTGTAAACCTTTTTGCTCCCCCTCTTGGGCTCGAACCAAGGACCCTCTGATTAACAGTCAGATGCTCTAACCAACTGAGCTAAGGAGGAATTTGATAAACTATTTTTAGTTTAGCGTTTGCAAATATATATCTTTTAGAAAAATCACAAAAGCTTTTTATATAAAAAAATAAGAATATTATTTTTCGTCAATTTTTTTATTTTAAAGAGTATTTTAAATACTTCCTTAGTTATGCTGTAACAGTTAATTTATATAGAAAAATAAATTTCTATTTTTTGTAAAAGTTGTATTTTTGTAGTTAATAATTAGCATAGAAACAAAGTATTCTACCTTTATGGATAAGTTTTCCTTCTTAAATGCAGCACACACTGGCTTTATTGCCGATTTGTACGACCAATATTTACAAAACCCAGACGCCGTTGAACCAAGTTGGAGAAGCTTCTTTCAAGGGTATGATTTGGCTAATGAAAATTATTCTTTAACAGATGAAGAAGAAATTTCATATAAAATTCCTCAAACTGTAAGAAAAGAATTTTTAGTTGTTGATTTAATTAACGGTTATAGAACAAGAGGTCATTTGTTTACCCAAACAAATCCAGTAAGAGAAAGAAGAAAATATGAGCCTAGCTTGTCTATCGAAAATTTTGGTTTATCTCAAGATGATTTAGATATTAAATTTAACGCAGGTGAGGTTCTAGGAATGGGCTCGGCTACTTTAAGAGACATTGTCACTCATTTAGAAAAAATTTATTGTGATTCTATTGGTGTAGAATATATGTACCTAAGAAGCCCAGAAGCAATAAAATGGTGGCAAAACCGTATCAATAAAAATGATAATCATCCAGATTACTCTGTAGATTCAAAAAAATATATCCTCTCTAAACTAAACCATGCAGTTACTTTTGAAAGCTTTTTACAAACAAAATACGTAGGTCAAAAGCGTTTTTCTCTTGAAGGAGGAGAAGCTTTAATTCCAGGTATTAGTGTTGCTTTAAGAGATGCTGCTGAAAAATATGGAGTAGAAGAATGTGTTTTAGGAATGGCGCACCGTGGTCGTTTAAACACGTTGGTAAACATCTTTAAAAAACCAGTTAGAGATTTATTTAGTGAGTTTGAAGGAAAAGATTTTGAGGATGAAGATATCGATGGTGATGTAAAATACCATTTAGGACTAACTTTAAGTAAGACTTACAAAAACGGTAAAGAAATCAAAATGAATTTGGTTCCTAACCCTTCTCACTTAGAAACTGTTGGAGCGGTTGCAGAAGGAATTACAAGAGCTAAAATTGATAGAAAATATAACGGAGACGAATCTAAAATACTTCCTATTCTAATTCATGGAGATGCTGCAATTGCAGGTCAAGGAATTGTTTATGAATTAACCCAAATGGCTCAGCTAAACGGTTATAAAACTGGAGGAACAATTCACATTGTTGTAAACAATCAAATAGGGTTTACAACCAACTATTTAGATGCACGATCAAGTACTTATTGTACAGATGTGGCTAAAGTAACACTATCACCAGTATTGCATGTAAATGCAGATGATGCAGAAGCCGTTTGTCACGCAATGGAAATGGCTGTAGAGTTTCGAATGAAATTTAAGCGTGATATTTTTATTGACTTACTAGGATATAGAAAGTATGGTCATAACGAAGGTGACGAACCTCGTTTTACACAACCAAAATTATACAAAGCAATCTCTAAGCATTCTAATCCAAAAGATATTTATGCTGAACAGTTGGTGAAAGAAGGCACGATAGACTCTGGATATTTAAAATCAATTACAGACGATTTTAAACAAATGCTAGAAACTGAATTCGACAAATCTAAGCTAGATGATAATTCTAAAGTGAAAGAATTTATGGAGTCTACTTGGAAAGGATTCGTTCGTCAACAATTGGAAGCAATGTTGCAACCAACAGACACTACTTATTCCATTGATAAATTAAAAGAAATTTCTAAAGTAGTTTCTACAATGCCAGAAGGAGTTAAGTTTTTAAGAAAAGCTGAAAAAATCTTGAAAGGAAGAAGTGAGATGGTTTTTGAGAAAAACACTTTAGATTGGGGAATGGCAGAAACACTAGCCTACGGATCCTTGATGGAAGAAGGTTTTGATGTTCGGATCTCTGGACAAGACGTAGAAAGAGGGACATTCTCACACCGTCACGCAATCTTGCGAGATGAATTATCAGAAGAAAGAATCAACTTATTAAATACGAATAAAAATAATAAAGGTCAGATGCGAATTTACAATTCGCTCTTATCAGAGTACGGAGTATTAGGATTTGATTATGGGTACGCCATGGCAAACCCAAATACCTTAACCATTTGGGAAGCTCAGTTTGGAGATTTCTCTAACGGAGCACAAATTATTTTTGATCAATACATTTCTGCAGCAGAAGATAAATGGAAAATTCAAAACGGAATTGTTGTCTTATTACCGCATGGTTATGAAGGGCAAGGATCGGAACATTCATCTGCAAGAATAGAACGTTATTTACAATTATGTGCAGAAGATAATATGACAGTTGCAAATTGTACAACGCCAGGAAATTTCTATCATTTGTTACGTCGTCATATGAAACGTAACTTTAGAAAACCTTTGATTGTTTTTACTCCAAAGAGTTTGTTGCGTCATGCTAAAGCAGTTAGTACCATTGAAGAGTTAGCAAACGGAAGCTTTCAAGAAGTAATTGACGATACCATCAATCCTAAAAAAGTAAAGAAACTTGTTTTCTGTATGGGTAAATTCTATTACGATTTGTTAGCCAAAAGAGAAGAATTAGAAAGAGAAGATATTGCATTGGTTAGAATTGAACAATTATTTCCATTACATCATGAAAACATACAAAAGGTAATCGATAGATATCCAAATGTAGAACGTTATGTTTGGGCACAAGAAGAACCTAAAAATATGGGAGCTTGGGGACATATGTTACAACGATTTGAAAATGTGAAGTTAGAAGTTGCTTCTCGTAAATATTACGCAGTTCCAGCAGCAGGATCTAAAGCAAGATTTGAAAAACGTCATAAAGCAGTTGTTAATAATGTATTTGATATAGAATCCTAAACCATGAAAAAAGTAGTTTTCTTATTGTTTCTTTTAGCCACTTCTTTAGTTTTTTCTCAAGAAGAGAAAGAGAATTACAAAAAAGTATCCGCTTCTTTTATGAATCATTTTAATAATGAAGCTTACAAATCTATTTTTGAAATGTTTGGTTCGGAGATGAAAACTGCTTTACCACTAGATAAAACAGAATCATTATTTATAAACAATATCGCACCTGCAGGTAAAATTACCTCCATGGAGTTTTCAAAGCTCAGAGGTACTGCTCATATTTATAAAACAACTTTTGATACTGGAACTATTTTAGATTTTACAATATCATTAGACGCGGAAGATAATATCAACGGTTTTTTTGCTGCATTACATCAACCAGAAAGTAAAGGACCAAAGTTAGATAGAAATACGACTAAAATACAATTGCCTTTCAACGAAGAATGGACAGTAGTTTGGGGAGGTACTTCAGTTGAACAGAATTATCATGTGGCTTATAATAATCAAAAGTATGCTTATGATTTATTGATGATGGAAGAAGGGAAATCATTTAAAAATGATGGAAAATCTAATGATGATTATTTTGTCTTTGGGAAACAAGTAATAGCACCTTGCGATGCAACAATTGTTGAAGTAATTACAGGAGTAAAAGACAATATCCCAGGAGAATTAAATCCAAAACAATTAACAGGAAACACGGTTGTGCTTAAAACTGCCAATGCTGAATTTCTACTGTTTGCTCATTTTAAAGAGAAATCTATTCAAGTAAAAGTAGGTCAGCAAGTAAAAGCAGGTGATCTTTTAGGATTGTGTGGAAATTCTGGAAATAGTTCAGAACCTCATTTACACTTAAGCTTACAAAACGTAAAAAATATGATGGAAGCACAAGGCGGAAAACTATTTTTTGAGAATATTAAAGTAAATGGCAAAATCAAAGAAGATTATTTGCCAGTAAAGAACGATAAAATCCAAAATATAAAACGATAAACATATGGTTTTAGAAATGAAAGTTCCTTCACCGGGGGAATCTATTACAGAAGTAGAAATAGCAACTTGGTTGGTAGAAGACGGAGATTATGTAGAAAAAGATCAAGCCATAGCAGAAGTAGATTCTGACAAAGCTACCTTAGAGTTACCTGCTGAAGAAAGCGGTATTATAACTTTAAAAGCTGAAGAAGGAGATGCTGTTGAAGTTGGTGCGGTTGTTTGTTTGATAGACACGGCTGCAGAAAAACCATCAGGTTCTACTGCTGCACCAGCAAAAGAAGAAGTAAAGGAAACTCCAAAAGCTACTCCTGCAAAAGAAGAAGTAAAAACTACCTATGCTTCAGGAACAGCTTCACCCGCAGCTAAGAAAATTTTAGCAGAAAAAGGGATGGACGGTTCTTCAATTCAAGGAACAGGTAAAGACGGAAGAGTTACCAAACAAGACGCAGTTGATGCAGTACCAAGTATGGGAACTCCAACTACGGGAGGTTCTAGAGCAACAGAACGTAAAAAGCTTTCTATGTTACGTAGAAAAGTTGCACAACGTTTGGTTTCTGTAAAGAATGAAACAGCAATGTTAACGACGTTTAACGAAGTAAACATGCAACCAATCTTTGATCTAAGAGCACAACATAAAGAAGCTTTTAAGTCGAAACATGGTGTTGGATTAGGATTCATGAGTTTCTTTACCAAAGCGGTTGTAAGAGCTTTACAAATGTATCCAGATGTAAACTCTATGATTGATGGGGATTATCAAATAAGTAATGATTTTCAAGATATTTCAATTGCAGTTTCTGGACCAAAAGGATTGATGGTTCCTGTGATTAGAAACGCAGAAAACTTGTCGTTTAGAGGTGTTGAAAGCGAAGTAAAACGTTTGGCATTAAGAGCCAGAGATGGACAAATTACTGTTGATGAAATGACAGGAGGAACATTTACCATTACAAATGGTGGTGTGTTTGGTTCGATGTTGTCTACACCAATTATCAACCCTCCACAAAGTGCAATTTTAGGAATGCATAATATTGTAAATCGCCCTATGGCCGTTGAAGCTCAGGTAGTGATTCAACCAATTATGTACGTTGCTTTATCGTATGATCACAGAATTATTGACGGTAGAGAATCTGTTGGATTCCTAGTGGCTGTTAAAGAGGCATTAGAAAATCCTGTTAAGTTATTAATGGATGGAAATGTAAGCAAAGCATTAGAAATGTAATCTTTATCACAAGAGATATAAAAAAATAAAATCCCGAGCATTTGCTTGGGATTTTTTATGAAATAATTTCTGATTGAGTATCTTGCATAAAAAAAGCTAAAATGTCTAAAAACCCTGAGTTAGATCTTGCTGTTGATTTCATTGAAAAAACGGATAGAAATCTTTTTATCACAGGGAAAGCAGGTACAGGTAAAACAACTTTTTTACATAAAATAAAGGAAGAATCTTTAAAAAGAATGGTCATAGTCGCTCCAACAGGTGTTGCGGCGATTAATGCAAAAGGAGTTACCATTCATTCGTTTTTTCAAATGCCTTTCGGACCAATTTTACCAAATCAAATTGCCAACACAACCAACCAACAAAGAAAATTTAGTAAAACAAAAATTGATATTATCAAATCGCTAGATTTAGTAATTATCGATGAGATTAGTATGGTGCGTGCTGATTTATTAGACGGAATTGATCAAGTATTACGCAGATATAAAGACAGAAATAAAGTATTTGGAGGTGTTCAGGTTTTAATGATTGGAGATTTACAGCAATTATCACCCGTCGTAAAACCCAATGAATGGAGTTTGCTGCAACAATATTACAATACCGTATACTTTTTTAGTTCTAAAGCGTATCAAGAAGCAAATGTTGTATCTATTGAATTACAACATATTTATCGTCAAAAAAATGAAAAATTCATTACTATTTTAAATGAAATAAGAAACGATAATTTATCTGAGAAATCTGCTAAAATCTTAAACGAACGCTACAACCCAAAATTCTCCCCAACAGAAGACGAAGGTTATATCACATTAACAACACATAACCGAAGAGCCTATTTAATTAATGATTCAGAATTGAATAGACTAAAAACAAAGAGCTTCTTTTTTGACGCTGAAGTTACTGGTAAGTTCAATGAGAACTCATTTCCGAATGATGAAAAATTAGCACTGAAAGTTGGAGCACAAGTGATGTTTATTAAAAATGACTCCTCTCCAGAAAAAAGATATTTTAATGGAAAAATAGGAATCATAACAGCTATTTCTAGAGAGACAGTTACAGTACAATGTCTAAATGAGATTGATGAAATTGTCACCGAAAAAGAAATGTGGGATAATATCAATTATTCCATCAATGAAGAAACCAAAGAATTAAAAGAAGACATCATAGGTTCTTTTTCTCAAATCCCTTTGCGATTGGCTTGGGCAATTACCATTCATAAAAGTCAAGGATTAACATTTGAAAAAGCTATTATTGATGCTGAAGCTTCTTTTGCGCACGGACAAACCTATGTTGCTTTGAGTAGATGTACTTCTTTAGAAGGGGTGGTTTTAAAAACTCGAATTACAAGTAGTTCAATTATAAATGATAGTAAGGTAGATTCATTTACAAAAGATATTGCTGAGAATATTCCGGATGAAACCATCTTAAATGCATCTGAAAAGGAATATCAGCTCAATTTGATTGCAGAAGTTTTTGAATATCAAAAATTTTTATATCCAACTACTCGGTTAATCGATATTTTTTACAAGAATAGAACTAGTTTAAAAGGGGCTGTTATTGATCATTTACAGACTATAAAAGATAACGGAATTGTTCCTTTGATGAAAGTTGCAAATGGATTTAAAAATCAATTACAACAATTATCGGAAAGCAATGTTTTAGCGGAAAATAGTTCTGAGATTCAAGATAGATTTCATAAAGCTATTGATTATTTCATCAATCAAACAGAAGAATTTATAAAAAAACCATTAGAAGAAATGACATTTTCTTCTGATAATAAAACGGTAAAAAAAGATTTTGAAAAACAGTTTGAGAATTTACAAGATATCCTTTCTGTAAAACTATTTACCTTAAAAAAGTTAAGCAATGGTTTTAAAGTTCAAGAGTATTTAAGAATAAGATCTGATGCTGTTTTACAGAATGTAGCACTTCCTAAAAAGAAGAAACTACAATCAAAGAGAGACCCAATTTTAGCATTAAAGTTAAGGGAACTAAGAGATGATATAGCCAAAGCTGAAAACATTCCTCATTTTCAAATATTCACTCAAGAAACTTTGTATGAAATATGTGATGTTTTGCCAAGAACAGAAAAGGAACTTTTAAAGGTTAAAGGGATGGGTAAAGTTAGAGTAGAAAAATACGGAGAAGAAATTTTAGAAACCATTGCTGTTTATTGTGAAGAAAACGGAATCAATCTTAAAAACGAGCAAAAGAAAGAAGATAAAAAACCGACCAAGCAAATCTCTTTAGAATTGTTTAAAAACGGAATGACGCTTAAAGAAATTGCAAAAGAAAGAAGTTTGACTTCTGGCACTATTGAAAGTCATTTAGCAAGTTTTATTCCTTCTGGAGATGTTGATGTTTTAGAATTAATTCCATTAAAGAAATACAAAAAGATGGTAAAAGCTATTGAATCTGTAGAATTTAAAAACTTAACAGATTTAAAAGAACGTGTAGATAAATCCTATTCTTTTATAGAGTTAAGGATGGTTTTGATGTCTTTAGAATTATAAAAAAACCTCGGAAATTCCGAGGTTTTTTTGTGCGTTCTTATTTTCTAATACCCTTTGTGGATAAATGAAATTCTTGATACAGTTGTAACAAACTCATTAGCGCAGACATTAAATCTTGCGTTTCTAGAAGAATGCTAAAATACAAGGTAGTATTCTTGGGACTTGATTCTTCTGCTCTAATTCTTGCCACTTGTTTTTCTATAGAATCAGAAACGTCAGATAACAATTCTTGTTTTTCAACAAGTACAGCATCTAAATCATCAAAAGTTCTATTTGTAAATGTATCACTTACTTTACTAAGCAAATCAGATAAATGATTATCAATTCCTTTTAAGTCTTTTAATTGACCTTTCTTTAAGTTCTTGTGATTATTATTTACATGTTTGAAACTTGCTCTAGAAATATAACTAATAGACTGAGCAACATCTTGTAAATACCCTAAAACTAAAATATAGAATCTACTAGCCTGTACAGAGGTATCATCTAAAGACTTAATAAAATAGAAAACTCCATCTTTCAAATCATCGATTTCGTTATTTAGTTTTTCAACATGCTTGTCGGTCTTTCGTAACTTATTTAAATCGTGGTTAGCTAAATCGTTGACAACATTCGTGTATAATTTATTCACACGTTGCGCTACTTCAGCAATATGATCTGCACTTTCCTCAATTACACCATTGATGGTAATTAATTCAGCTCTCTCAATATATTCTTTCTTTTTAGTTTCTTTAGTTTTCTTTCTGTGCTTCAACGTATTTCTTCCAATTAAAACAGCGACTAGCACTAATAAAATAGGAATCATAATCATGTCCCAGCTTATTAAGTAAGCTACAATAGCAGCAGCGATAAAAGCAGTGATAGCAGTTAAGAACCATCCTCCAACAACATTTATTACTCCAGCTACTCTATATACGGCACTTTCTCTACCCCAAGCTCTATCAGCCAAAGAAGTACCCATTGCAACCATAAAAGTTACATAGGTTGTAGATAAAGGAAGCTTCATTGAAGTAGCAATAGAAATTAAAATACCTGCAACAATTAGATTTACAGAAGCTCTGACCATATCAAAAGCAGGTAACTCGTAAGTTTTGTCTTTTGGCAATTCTATTACTGGTTTTTGAAATTTAGAATCTACAAAAGCCAATGTCTTTTTTGGAACGATATAACTTAATCCAGTATTAATCCTCATAGAAGCTCTTACCACAATTCTTGATAATGGGTTGGGTCTAAATTTTTCATGGCCTTCACCCTGACGAGATAAATTAATTCCAGTATCAATTACATTTTTAGCTTTACTAGAAGTCCATAATGTAACGACCATAATTCCTCCAGCTAGTAATAATAACCAGATATTAGAAGGGACTTTTTTAGCTAAGATTCCCATAGAGAAAGCATCTGCTTCTACACCAGAAACACTCCAAGCCTCATAAGAATTCCAAGCTGCAATTGGCACACCAATAAAGTTTACCAAGTCATTCCCTGAAAACGCCATTGCTAAAGAGAAAGTACCAACTCCAATAATTAATTTTAAAATATTTACCTTAAATACTTTAATTAATATTTGTGAAATTAATGTCCAAACTATAAAACTACCAGCTATAATTAATGAAGTGTTGTCTTCTATTAAGTGCTTAACATCTTTATAAAAAGGAGTTCCTTTTAACCCTTTTATGATAATAAAATAAGTAATGGCTGTAATAGCAAAACCACCAAAAAGGGCATTAATATAGCTTGCTCTTTTTTCGAAGTTAAATGAGTAAATTAATCTTGATATAAATTGTACGATTGCTCCTACGGAAAATGCGACGACGACGGATAGTAAAATTCCGAAGATAATCAAGGATGCTTTTTCATAATTAATATACTCCCAAATGGCACTTAAAGACTCTGCATCATTTGCTGAAATTTTTATCAGTGAGATAGCAACAGCGGCTCCTAATAATTCAAATACAATTGATACTGTTGTAGAAGTAGGCATCCCTAAGGTATTGAAGACGTCTAACAGTAAAATGTCTGTAATCATTACGGCCATAAATATGAACATGATGTCTTGAAACATGAACATATTTGGATTAAAAATTCCTTTACGTGCAACTTCCATCATACCACTAGAGGTTACTGCTCCAAAGAACACACCTACACTAGCAATAATCATAATGTTTCTAATTGAAATCGCTTTAGAACCAATCGCAGAATTTAAAAAATTAACTGCATCATTACTAACCCCTACAACTAAATCGACAATAGCTAAAACAGCTAGAGCAACAAGCATTAAAATATATGGATCTCCCATTTTTTTGTTTTATTTGTTTTGCAAATTTATGAACCCATTTTAGGGTTCATGTTACCTTTATGTTATTTTTTAAAAGTGAATATCTACTTGAAATCGTAACATCAATTGGTTGCTTTTGTCAGTAGTATCTAGATAACTAATATCTGTTTGTATTTTTAATTTATGTCCTGCAATATATTTAGATAATCCTAATGTGTATTGATTTTCAGGAGCTTTTCCAACAATGTCTTGGTCTAATTGAATATTTGTATAACGACCAGATACTTCAACTGTTTTAGAAAGTAAATAACCAGTCTGTAAGTTTAAACCATTTCCTACTTGAACAATATCTCCAGTTAAACTTCCGTCAGAGTTTTTGGCAAAAGGATCTTTAGCATCTCTATTAGCATATTCTCCCATAAAAGAGAATCCTTTGTATTTAAACATAGCATCTACAAATATTGTAGAAATATTTGTCTCGTAAAAACCAACATCATTTGCCATGTATGACCCCATATTACTTCTGTTTCTTACGGCATTATTATTTAGATCATAAGTAACACCAACTGCTAATTTGGGTTTTTGCTCAAATTTTAAATCACTTCCTTTATAATCACCTTTGCTAGCAAAATTCCCCATAGGTAAAAATTCTAATCTACTTGTGTATTGATGACCACCTAAATTTCCAGTAGTAACATTTCTACCTTCACCTTGTGAAATGGCAAATATTTCTTTTACAATAAAGTTTTTTGAAAGATTAAAATGGTGCCTTAATTGAACACCCATATCACGATCTATATTAAATCTACTATTTAACAAAGAACGATCTACCTGTTGAAGATCACCAGAAGAAATAACACGTTCTCTGTTACCTGGAAGTTTCGTTTGACCCATCCATAACACAAAATTACCTGAGAAATTCCATTTTAAAACCGCGTCTAAAATATATCTTGGAGTGTTGCCCGTAAATTCTGAACCTCCAGAAATATCACGATTTGATAATCCTAGCTCTAATTTATATTGAAGTTTTGTACTGTAGGCAAAACCATCAAATTTTAAACGTGCTCTTCTTACTAAAGAGGAAAACTCAGGGTCGTATAAACCACCATTATTTGAATCCCACTGACCTATAGATAGGATTTGCATTCTGGTTCCTATTTTCATTGACCAAGTACTGTCTTTTCCAATAAGATTAAAGAGTCCTTTTCCGAATTTTGGAGCGTTAGCTTCTTGTGCATTAATGCTTAAACAAAGAAACATACTCATACACAATAGTGTATGCTTAAATTTCATAATTATTAGTTTTTGTCAGTGCAAATAACCAATCCTTATGTTAACTAAATGTATCTTAAACATTAAAAAATAAAAACTGCCTTGGCCAAAGGCAGTCATTAAAATCATGTAATAAATTGACAAAAACTAATTACCATGATGATAAAAAGAATCTTAAAGATTTACTACAAATATCTTAATGATACTTAAAGTTATTGTACTTATAAATTTAAGGAATTGTTAAGTAATTTTTCAAAAAACAGATCTTTTTGAAATTCAATTAATCCTTAGTTAATGTATGAATAAACTAAATTAACAATTTTAGGTACCTTTATAAGAAAACTAGTATATATGGAATATCTTAAAATAAGCTTAATCGCTTTTTGGCCTTGGAACATTTTTATTTTTTAATCTTAGAAATGTTTCTTTGGACCAAGCCAAGAACTATCAAGATTTTTGGAATTAGAGATAAAAAACTAGCAGAAGACACAAAAGTGCTTGCAGCAAACCAAGGTTTGTACAATGGGTTCTTATCAGTTGGATTAATTATATCACTACTATTTAATGAAGAAAATGTGAGTATTTTATTTTTATCTTTTGTAATTATAGCTGGAATTTATGGGGCATATTCAACAAAAAACAAAAAATTGTTTATTGTTCAAAGCATACCAGCAATTATTGGACTTTCTATGATTTCTTTAACATAAAATAGAATAGTATTTAAGTATATTAGCTGCCTTAAAAAAAGAAACAATATGAGACAGTTAATTTTAATTTTTCTAGCAACATTTACATTTTCTATAACTTCAAACGCTCAGTTTAATGTTAATGGAAATGAAACCATTCTTACACCTAAAGAAGATGTTGCTGTTCCTATTTCACTGAAGGGAATTCAATTTAAAAAATATTTAAGCCAAGATTATAAACCAGCACTTGTTGATGACATAAAACAACAAACTTATTTGAGATATAATATTTTTGATGATGAAATGGAGTATGTTAAAGGGAATCAAATTTATTATTTAAAAAAAGAAATAGGAAGAACTGTTCGTTTTGCGGATAACACTACTTATAAAATATATCAGAAAAGTGGATCCCTGAAATATTTTCTAGTTAATGTTGAAGGAAAGAATGACCTTGTCACAAATCAGATTGTTAAGTTTTATCCTAAAGAAGAACCACTTTCAGGTTATGACCGAGGTAAATCTGCAGATTATAAAAGAAGAAATGATGAATTTTATATTGCAACTAAAAGCAGAGTGATACAACTACCAACAAATAAGAAAAGTTTTTACAAGTTCTTTGGACCTAAAGCTGCAAAAATAAAAAGCTATCTCAAAAAAAATAGCCTTAGTTACAAAAAAATAGATGATTTAGAAAAGGTAATCACGTATTATAATACATTATAATTTCTTTTATTACTGTTTTTTTAATAGTTAATAAGCCATAAATCAATGTATTAAGTATGTTAAAATAGGCTTTTACTTATTAAAAACAAGGAATAATCGCTATCTTTAGATTTAATTAAAAATTTTAGAAAATGAAAAGAATACTAATGTTACTAGTAGTAGCTATCGGATTTAGCACAACTACTAGCGCACAATTTGGAAGAACTACCTCTGTTACAAGTAGACCAGGGAACATGAATATCCCAATTGCGCATTTAAGACTTAAAACAATTGACAGAGCTGCAGAAAAAGAGAGCGAAGAGTTAGTAAAAAAGAAATACTTGACTTACTCTTATGAAATAGCGACCGTTGATAGTTATGATACTAAAGCGTATGTTAGGTATAATATTTTTGACGATGAAATGGAATTTATTAAGGATGAAAGCATCTATTATTTAGCAAAAGAAGAAGGAAGAAAGGTTCATTTTACAGCATCTGGCTTTACTTACAAAGTTTACGAGTTAAATGGTGATTTACACTTTTTTAAGCTACTTCAGGAAGGTAAAAATTCATTGGTTGCAAAACAAGGCATAAGATATATCGATGCAAAAGCGGCACTTTCTGGTTATGATAGAGCAAAACCAGCTAATTATAAAAAATTGAAAGATGAATTATATCTTGCTTTAGAGGATAAAACTTTAGTAAAACTTTCTAAGAAAAAAAATCAGTTTTTCTCAGCATTTGGCAGTCAAGAATCTGTAATGAAAGCCTACATGAAAAAAAATAGATTAAATTATAAAAACCGTACAGATTTAGAAAAAACAGTAGCTTATTTTAATACTTTATAATTTCTTTTTTTCTGTTGTAGCAATAAAATTTTTTAAATAAAAAGGCTCAAAATAAGCGACATCTTCGATGTCGTTTTTTTTGTATTTATCAAAGGAAAGTTGTCCCATATCTTTAGATGACGGGAACAAGTCTTCAACAAATGTAGCATGTTTATGTAGAATGATTTCATTACATTTTTTTGCACCATCTCCAATAAAATAAAGCTTATTATTTTCTAATTCTTTTAGAAAAGAATTAACATCAACAATCTCTGCTTTTGTTTCTCTAATAAAATGATAGGCTGTATCAAAAACCGCAGAATAGACTTCCATCCTTCTAGCATCTATCATTGGTATTATATAGCCCTCTTTAACTGAGATAGCATGAGCCAAAATTTCAAGTGAATTTAATGATATTAGTGGAATATCGTTGGCAAAGCATAATCCTTTTGCAGCCGATACACCTATTCGTAATCCTGTATAAGATCCAGGTCCTTTTCCAACAGCAATTGCTGCTATTTGATCCATCTTTAATCCACTCTCCTTTAAAGCTTCTTTAATCAGTGGGTGTAACATTTCTGCATGAGAATAGTTACCGGTGTTTATTTCTTTTAGTGAAATAGTTTCGCCGTTTCTTGCAATGCTAACAGAACAATTTTTAGTAGAAGTTTCTATGTTTAAGATGTAACTCAAAACTTTTTTTTGCAAAGATAAAGCATAAAAAAACCTCGACCAAAAGTCGAGGTTCTATTTAAATTATAGATTGATTAATCTAAGTTTAATTCACCGTAGTAGAATTGAAGTACTTTAGTTTTAAAGACATAATCATATTTAGCTCTAATTAGAGCAGATTCTGCACTCACTAGTCTGTTTCTTACTAAATCAAAATCAAACAATGTTGTAGCGCCTAGATTATAACTTTCTTGAGCATTTTTAAAAGCTTCTTTTTGAGCTTCTAATGATATTTTTGATGCGTTATAAGTTTTTGCTGCTGCTTTAGAATCTACAAAAGCTTGTTCAATTGTTTGTTGAAGTTGTAGTTTTTGATTGTCTAGATTTACTCTGCTTAACTCTTTGTTTACAAATTGACGATTGACATTAATTTTTGTTTGTCCTCGATTAAAAATAGGGATACTAAGATTAAACCCAAGCCCATAACCTAAATTACCCTCTAGCTGGTCAAAAAGCCTACCATTAGGAAACCCTGATGGTTTTAGTATGTAGTTAAAGTTCGTATTTGTAAAAAGAGAAGCTGATAATGTAGGTAAATATGCTCCTTTAGCGATTTCTATATTTAAATCAGCATCCTTAATTCCTAACTCAGCATTGGTGATTTGTGGTTGAGTAGTTAATGCTTTTTCATAAACAATAGTTGCATCGTCATATAAGAGTGCAGCAGAAGGTGTTCCTACATTAATTTCTTCAACATCAAAGTTTTCAGAAGGAACTTGTAATAATTGAGCTAAATTCAATAGTGCAATCGTAAGAGTGTTTTCATTTGCAACAACGTTTTGCTGATCGTTTGCCGCAGTAGATTGTGTATTTAGATAATCACCTTTAGGAATAATTCCAGCTTCATATCTTTGCTTAGCAGCTTCAACTTGTTTTTTACTGATCTCAGCTTGAATTCTAGCAACAGCTAAATTCTCTTTTGCAAAAAGAATATTTAAATAACCGTTTACAACAAATAAAGAAATATCGTTTTGAATTTTTTCTAATGTTAATTTACTTCTTTCGACTCCTAATTGGCTTTGCTTGTAAGTGTTTAAGTTTCTGAAACCATTAAAAACAGTAGCTCCTGAATTTAAGCTTAAACCACCACCAAAGAATGTTTGACTTTGTGTTCTTTGGTTTGTTACAGGGTTAAAGTTAGATCCAGCAGAAAGACTTCCATTGGTAGAAGCACCTAAATTTGGTAAAAAGTTACCTTTTGCTGTTTTTACATTTAATTCAGCTAACTCTACATTGAGTAAATTTTGCTCAACAGTTATGTTGTTTTTTAGAGCGTGATCAACACATTCTTTTAAGGTCCATTTTTTTTGAGAAAACCCCAAAGAGACAAAGAAAAGAGATATAATTAGTAAAAAATTTGTTTTCATGTTGGTTAGATTGTTATCGTATTATGTTACAATATTTGTAAAAAGATGCTAGTTTGGTTTTTAACATCTTACATAAGACGATCAAAATTAGATTATGTTACACTGACTGCCTCTTATTGAAATGTTAATTTTTAACTCTTTTTTTATATCTATATATGAAATAGAATAAAAGACCAATCAAAATGTATGGAAAAACCATTAAATAAGTAATTCCATTATTAACTCCTTCTGCCATCGAAACATCTCCATTTTCAACTACAGCCT
>Ga0209137_1001779_pt1 | contig 19916 bp, 22 predicted proteins | sample SaaInl5LU_22_DNA_FD_184642 | JGI IMG/M metagenome (GOLD analysis project Ga0209137, IMG submission 184642) | Marine microbial communities from expanding oxygen minimum zones in the Saanich Inlet - ESP_105LU_22_DNA (SPAdes) (version 2) | ecosystem: Environmental > Aquatic > Marine > Intertidal... | reverse complement strand
AATATTTATAAAAACTAATCTCTAAGAGAGCGAACGAAGCTTTCAAACATTTGAGCCGCTTTTAGCTCATCAATCTGAGTAGTCTTCTTGTAAATCTTTTTCGCTTCCTGTTGGATCTCCTCTACTACTTCTTGCGCTCTCCAGTTTCCTGATGCAATGTCATAGTAGTATTCAGCATTTTCCATGATACCGCTTACGAAACAGTTAGGTCCTGAAGGATCAGTTACAACATCAACTGTTGCTAAATGGAAATCTTTTTGAACTTCCATGATACCGTTCTTTTGTCTAACAGATCCGAGGCCACGAGTGGATACGCCTACTTTAATACCTTCATCGATAAATTCTTTTACGATTTTACCCATAGGTGTGTTTAGAATTTTTGCCTTGCCGTAAAAATCATTACCCTCACGATACATATCTGTAATCAAATGCGATACTCGATCACCATTGATTGTTGGACCGTCAGGATGACCTAACTCGCCAAGTGCTCTTGATTGCGTAATGAAATCTCTTTTATAACGTTCCATTTCAGCTTCAAGAGTATCTGTAGGGTAAATACGACCATTACGATTTTTAATGTTACCTTGCATAAAAATACCTTCAATGAAATATGACTTTTCGCCATCTTCATTTGATTCGGTAATTACTTCGCAAGCCTCATTAATTTCAGTAATTAATTTCATGATCGTTTTCCTTTATTATTATTCTGTTACTATATATACAAATTAAGTTCTATATGCAACTGGCACTGCAGATATAGTAGATGTTGCTGTTAGAGTATCAGTAAAGTCTTTTTCTAATAATTCAGACGAACCGCCTGCGATGGTAATTGAACCAACGACAGCATCTCCACTAGTCGTGACCGTAACAACAGAATCGGCTGCTGCATATACTCTAACTAAATTAGAATCATATACTGTATTTGCAGTAGTGAATGATATTTCTTCAGCTTTTACTTTATAAATCATTATAGTGCCTCTCTAGCGAAACCAACTATTTCCTCGAACCCTGCTTTATCTGTCATTAAGATACTAGTAAATTCTTTTTGATTCGCTTTGTTTAAATCTTTAAACATTTGATTTAATAGCTTAGCATCTTGTGCAGATACTTTCACTTTATCACCGTTGTCTAAAGTCATATTACCAGATTTGAACTTAATGTTTTCGTTTAAATCGTTATTTTCCATAAAAGAACTAAAGTCCATTCTTTCTTCAGGAGCAGGATCCGGCATTCTTCTATCGCCTGCGGAATACGCATATAAAGATTTCATCATATCAAAAGCAGAACCTAATTTGCCTTGATACCATTCTTGCGGATCTTCTATCTGACCTAAATATTCTGCGATTTCATCAGCAGCATATGCAATAAAATGTAATTGGCGAACCATCATGTCTTTTTCTTGATATGAATCGCTTTCTTCTAAATCTTCAACAGATTCAAATTTAACGCCGTATGCCTTATCGTAGCTAGTCTTTGATGTCTTTTCATCGTTATCAGCGATACGTTTCTTTTTATCAATCGTACCTTTGAACTGTGACTCAGGAGCGACAGGATGTGGCTGTACTTCAACTTCGTGTTGGTCTTTAAATGCTTTCTCTTCAGCAGGTTTTGGTTCCGCTACTTCTGAGAACATTTCTTTAAAGCTTTTCATTGTAGATCCTTTAAATATTTAAGTTATAGTTATTTATCTATATGTCTAATTCGTCATCTGGAGCTTCTGCTTTTTCTTGCTCCATCTGTTCTTTCATTTCGTTGTAATCATCGTCAGACATTTGTAATACGTTCTTAACAACCCATTCTTTAGAATAGAAGACACCAATTTGTTCTTCCATTTCTCGTAATGTTGTCATACGTTCGCGTAGTATTTCGGACTGTTTTAGTTCTTCGAAATAATTATCTTTAACGAAATCGTATCTGATTTTATTACGAATACTATTGAATTCTTCTGGTGACATTACGCCCTTTAGAATCAACTGTTTCTCTAATATGATATTAAATAACCAAGAAAATCTTGCTCTTAATCTACGAATGAATTTGCCGAACTTTATTTCGTCTCGATTAACTTCTGATACTCTACCAAAAGAATACATTGCTTCAGGTTCTAATCTTGACAATGGAACTCTTAGAGATTTATATAATTTACGTTGGAAATACGGTAAGTTATCATCAGCAGTTAAACCTGCTGCACCACCACCTGCTAACGTATCAACTTCAGTAGAACGTTCACCACCTCGACGCGGGAACCAAAAATCTTCTGTCATTGTCATCATTTTACGAGCATCAGTAATTTCACCGGTTGATGAATTGTACTGCAATTTATTTTTATGGCGAACCATCATATCTCGAAGATATTGTTCTGCCTTAGACTTAGGTAAGTTACCTACATCTATATAAAATATTCTACGCTCAGGCGCTCTCGTTAATGTGTAAATAACAGTTGCATCTTCCAACATTCTTAGTTGGTTAAGCGGTTTTACTGCAGGATGTATATGAGAAAGAACTAACGAGTTATTATGGTTCATCAATCCTGATGTGACTCTAGCAACAGAATCTTTAGAAATTCGGTTAGTCCTTCCACCCATAGAACTGGCGCCTTGACCAAATCCATTATCGGAATACAAATAATATTCGTTCTTTACTTTCTTTATACTCATTCCTGAGTGATCATCTTTATCTTTCTTGTCCATTTCACGAACAAGCTTTATTTTACGCGGATCAACATATCTTAAATCAATTATACCTTTTCCTAGATTTTCTTCATCTATAATAATGTGATAGTTTAATCTTCCGTCCACGTAAAATTTAGAAAAAATATCATAAGCATTGTGAGTGAAATCCATTATACCTAATAGTTCTTGGAATTCTTCTGATACTATTTCTTTTACTTTATCTGGTAGATCTGTGTCGTCTAATATAATATCAACAACACGATCTTGTGTATCTACATTTATAGCTTCATTTACAACTTCATCTATCGCTTGTGATATTTCTGGTTGTTGAGCCATGCTACGATACTTCGTAACTAATTCTGATTCCGTTTTTGCAGCACCTTCCATGTCAATGGCAGTGCCGTAGAAACCACCGAGCGCATTTGTATCAATAGTGATCGCGCCGTCGTCATTTTGAGGTGCAGCAAAAGAGACGGGCTGATTAGCACCGTCTTCTTCGCGTTTAATCTCAAATCCAAATAATTTCATATTATAATAACCTTATATACATTAGGTTGTTGGAATACCAGTAGCACCCTCGACTTTCCAGAAGTCGTATTGGAATGTTACCGTGAATTCTTCAATTGCATCCGTTGAGCTCCAATCCATTTCAATACCTTCGATTGAAATAGGGAACATACCTTCGAATACATAAGAACGCAATGCAGAACCATCTTTACTGAATTGCGTTATAATTGCATTTGATTTATAATCTTGCGGTAATGCACGGATGTTTCCATCGTGAGTATTGATAGCATTTGACCATGCTTCCAAAGCATTACGAATCGCAAAATCTTCATCGTTAATTACTGTTACTGTCCAATCTTCAAAAGTTCTATCACCTGCATATTTAACTTGTCGGCCGAAGTATGGTACTTCATAAGAACCGACAGTTGATGCTGGGATGCCTGCGGCACGGACCATAAATGGTATTTTAAAGTCCGCCGTAGGATCTACTGGGTTTAGAATTTGAACTTGGAAAAGAGTTGGACGAGCACCACCACCTACTAATTGTGATTTGAACTCGTTAATGTTAAAACTCATTTCGTTCTCCTTTAAGTATAATCTTATTTATATTAACCAATCGAACCGACAATTTCGTCAAATTCTACACCACTTCTCGTAGCAACGAATGTTAATTCAATAACATTGATTGAGCGAGCTGGTTTGATGAAGATGTTTGCTCTGAATTTGTTTTGGTCAATAACAGCCGGTGTATTTACAGTTGCATCCGATATTACACGGAAATCAATAATACCACGACGACCTTGAATATCTCTTAAGAACGGCTCTACGATATTTTTAAACTGAGTTTGAGTATACTCGTCGTTCAGTTCAAACATAAAGTTTTGAGCTGCGTTAGCAATTGCTTTCTCTACAGAAATAAACAATCTACGAACATTTAATCTATCAAATGCACTAGTTGCACCTAAACCAGTCTTATCACCAAATAGTACAATACCTTGACCTACTTGAGAAACGACAGGGTTAATGTCAGATCCGTATAATTGATCACGTTGTGCTTTAGTTGGATTGAACGCTAATTTAACAACATTCTTAATAACACCTTTACGGAAACCAGCTGGTGATTCAAACGGCTCAACTCTAGACGCAAGACCTGCCATGTCACCATTTAATGGTACATAACGATATACGTCATTATACTTATCGTAGCGATATTTATAACCACTATCGAAGAATGTATATGATGAATTCTGAACTTTGTTACGATATGCAATTGCTTTAGTAAGTTTTGCGTTTGTTTTAAGTTCTGTTACGACAGCTTCTCTTGAAGGAGATAAGAAAGCAACGCAATCTTTTCTGTCTTCTGCAATATTAGAAACGATATAGTTTGCTAAGTTAGCATTATCGTCGCCTTTACCCTGTAGGATAAAAGAAACATCAATTTCATTTGAATTTTTGAACGTATCATACGCTGCAGCTAATGCAGATAATGTAGTTGCAGACTCAGTTGTACCATCAGTACCTGCTACTAACGTTTCGTAAGCAGAAGTTTGTGATGCAAAATGAGTAGTGTTAGCAACTGATACCCAAGAAGATTGGTTTTCAATTACATCTACATAGTAGTTGTTTGTACCATCGTCTAAAGAAGCGCCATTAGTTGTTGATACGTTTTCGAATATTTCTAATACAGTATCAGCGGTACCTGAAATTACGCCATCGTTATCAATTACAGCAATGTGATAATTGTTAGTATCTGGAGCTTTACCAAATATATTAGAATAAGCCCACTTTTTCTTCATTGATAACAAGTTTAAGTTTGTTTCAGCTAAAGTGTAGTTACTAGTAAAATCAATATCGTATTCGTAAGCTGCTGTTAGAGCAGTATTAGAAGTTACAATGCCTGCATCTGTCAATTGACGTTCTGCTACAGTTGATACTACCAATTCTTGATAACCTACAGAATCATTACCGATTTCGATTACATCGCCAACTGCTACTGAAGTAACTCTGTCATCAGTTGCTACTTCAAATAACACTGTAGAAGTATTGAAATCAATTTCTTGTTTTAACGTGTCGTTTGTAATTTTATCTTCTGGGATAGTACCTACGGTTGCGAAAGAATCTTCAAAATCTGCACCTTTAACGTATGCGATGTCAATTGAATTACCTAATGCACCAGCGTATTTAGCATCAAATGCTGCCGCTTCTATTACTACATTGTTTGCGTCGTAGGTTGTTGCAGATGCAGTAGTTGCACCGTTATCTGCACGTGTTACGTATAAAGCATTCGCGTAGGAAAGATAATCTGCCGCTACGAAAAATGTCTCAAAATTGTTATCGTTTGGCGTACCAAAACGACTTGTTAGTTCGTTTTCCGAAGTAATTAGTATAGGATCTTCGACAGGACCCCATCTAAATACGCCTGCCACCGCAGCTGGTGGTGTTGCTACAGATGGAACTGCAGCAGAAGCGTCTACTTCACGAACAATAACCGAAGGACTTACTGAAAAGGCCATGTTTGTTCTCCTTTATCTATTATTAAAAACGTTTTTAATTATATCACTGTTTTATTTATAAAATAATAGATTTAAATACTCCAGCCATCCCTTATAGGAGCAAATCCATCGTCGTCAATATCATCATCTCCGACATCTATAAAGCCAAACGGTAAAAGATCTTCTTCAATCTGTTCTTCCGTCTTTTCTCTTAGTGTCATCATCGTATTTATATCTGTCATATCTTTAAAGTAATTTTGGTCAGATAGCCATGCAAACAGTACTAAATTCATTACAAGATCGTCGTGTGATCCAGATTCTGCCTCGTAAGAAGATCCTCTTTTAGAAAAACGTGATAATTCTTGTATAGTATTATAGTCATTTAAAAGTAATTGATCTTGTTCAATTAATCTTTTTAATATAGAACATCCAATGGATTTGACTGATTTAGTTGTTCTAATCCCACCGTCTACATTTTTACCAAAACCGCTTGAAATTCGTTTACCGTTCCTTCCTGCGCTTTCAGTATAAAGAATATTTTCGTAGCCATAATCCATTGATAGTACATCAGAAACTTGTTCACCGATATCATTTATTTCTACTAATACAGCAGCTTCGTTGTACAAAGTTCCTAATCTATATATAACTGATGCAAAATCAACTGGACCTATCATATTATCTCTAAACGTACAAACTTGCTTGTATGGCATTTCAGAAATATCTATTACATTGAAAGTAGAATAATCTAACCCTTTACCTCTAGATACATCAACAATTAATGCATAAGTACGACCTTGAATTGGTCTTTCATATTGGGCTACGCCTTCGCTTTCAACTAATGCCTGCGAATAAGCTAATTCTTTTAATTTGTTACCCGATATTAATGTACCAGAACTACCGAGGAATCCGCACTCGTACTCTTGGACGAATTTTTGTTCATCATGATCTAACGCTTCTAACGTTTCTTGTTTCCATTTTTCATCTCGCCCAGGAACATCGTGCCACATGACTTTAACGAATTCATAACCGTTCGTACCTTCTTCGGCGCCTTTACACGTTTTCCAAAAATGGTTCAATCCATTAGGAGTTGATGTCATTAATAGTTTAGTGGATTTACCAGATGAAATGGTTGGATATACAGAAGCGAAGAATTCATCATATCCTTCTATAAACGCAACCTCATCGAGATATAGGAATGAAATTGACTTACCACGAATAGCACTAGAAGAGGTTGTACCGGCGTATATCTTACATCCATTTTCTAGCTCTATACTATACTTGTTCCATTCTTCAACCCCTTGTTGCATCCATTTGGGCAACGCTTCATAGGCCAATTTAACACGGTCAAGTACTTCTTTTGCTGCATCACCTTTGTTTGCTAATACGGCAGCAGTTTTAAATTCGTTAAATAAAATGTAATGTAAAATGATCGCAACGGCAGTTGTTGTTTTACCAGACTGACGTGCAGTTAATACAGCAACTCTTCGAGAATTGAAAATTTTGTTCGTTATTTCTTCTTGATAATCATACATCTTAAAAGGAATAAACCCTTTATCCACGTGTACAATTTTAATATAGTTTTTGGCGAAGTATATTGGATCTTCCATACACTTCATATATTCTTTTAGGTTTTCAGGGGAAAATTCAATTTCTTCGCCTGATCTTTTTAGATTATTATTACCTAAGTAACCTCTAGTTACTTGATTCACCATCAGCTTCACCTTTTAACATTTTTAATAAATCAGTAGTGGAAACAATTAAATTATTATTCGTTACGTTAGTTTCTTGTTTTGGTCCGTCTATTTCTTCTTTAGCAAATTTCTTTTTATGAGACATTTCAACGAAATCTTTGTTCGCATCTAATAATGTTTTCATTAGTGTAGACGCAACTTCGTATGCTCTTGGCGATTCTGATTGTTTTGCTAATTCAATCATCTCTGCTAAAGCATCATCACCTTGTTCGATTATGTTTTGGATATTCGAGCGCGCCTGCTCAATGTCTTTAACCGTATCATCTGAAACAGATGACGTCTGCGTCGCAGGTAAGTTGACTTTTTCTTGTTCTTGCGCAACCGGGAGTTCTTTTTCATCTGCTTGCTCTTTGATTTTTTCTAATGGTACTAAACCTAACGTACTTGCTATTTTATCATCACTCATAATTCAATACCTCTAAATATCATCTACCGCTATGATGTATGCCCAATCGTCATCAAACTCTATGTCGCTATAATCTATTGAATTATTTGCGTCTGTCGTAGGTTCGCCGTTTGCAGTTAACCCAGGCTGAACTGTTACCTTTGTCTGTAATTCAGCATCATCAGCTGTATCAGTAGCAAACCTAGTGTCAATAAATTTAATGACTTTCTTTTCTTTTTGAGGGCCATAATACCAAGCCTTCATTGTGAAATTTAACGTCCATAATATGCTTTTACGCTCGCTGAATTCACCTTCATACAATTCTTCATTAGTTACTCCATTTAAAATAAGAGGAACGTCAATAGGATCTATATCATCAATAATACGAACAGTACTTGTGAATTCTGGATTAAAGAAAGGTAATATTTGTTCTACTATTTTTGTAGCGTCTTCATTATATTTAGTCATAATATACAATGAAAATTCTAAATTGTATGGAGTACCTGCATATAAAAAGTTTCTTTCACCTGACGTTGGATCTACCGCAGTCTTTCTTAATTTTTGTATTGGCGATATTTTACGATCACCGTCATAACTCATAGATGTCATTTCAAAAGACATACGAGGCAAACTAATTGCTTGCTTGCGATTTAAATTTGGATCTTGGTCAATTCTTGCTAATATTTTTTGCCAAGGCGCATAAGAAATAGGTACAATCATATCATTCACGATTGCGCCGTTTCCATCTAATCTTTGTATTTTTAATTGGTTAAAATAAGTACCAAATAAGGCAACATATTTTCTTGTTGTTTGATTATGAAAATAATTTGCTATTGCCATTATATGTTATCCTCTATATCCAGTGTTTCACTGAAAGGGTCTATTTCTGAGAAGTCAATAATCGAATCGCCATCTTGTTCAAAATACAAGTTACTAGCGCCAGGATCCACGTCGCCTAAACCTTCAAGAGTACCTGTATTTGCATTCACTAAACTGTTTGTATTAATACCATCAAAGAACGTGTCAATATTATCGCGACCCGTTTCAAATCTTTCGCCAGAGTATTCAGCCAATTCACATTTCATATCAAATACTTGTAGTGTACCACCTTGATAGAATACGCTTTCATGTTCTACTTCAACCACTTTAAATATCTTTTCATTCAATGGGAAGTATATGAAATCGCCTTCAAGAGGTCTTGTTCTAGCATTTCTTTCACGAGTTACAAACTTCTCAAATGTTCTATTCGCGACAGTTAATGTCATTTGGTCTCTTATTTCCAAACCAAATTTAGATAAGAAATCGCCTTGACCTTCGAATGCATCCACGTTTTTCACATACGTTTCAAATTCATATGTTTCATCGTAGATAGGAGTATCATCTTCGTTTAATACGTAGTCTCTAGAGTCGGCAGAACGCGTAATGTATATTATATCTACACCAAACATTTTTATTGACTCTATCACTAGATCGTCAATGAGCTGTTGCTCAACGAAGTTGTTGTAATTATTGAAAAACGCGTTAGTAGCCATAATTTACCCAATAAAGTTATATGTTAATGGTTGTAAATTAGAGATGGCATCTTCTTCCATTCTTTCTCTATCCGCTCTTGCTTCTGATAATATTTGTTCGCCATTGAACGTAACACCACCAACCAATTGCATTCCATTAAATTTGGTTATGTTTAAACCCCATTGTTCTCTTACTAATACGGCAGCATAGTTTTGTAACCAGCGATCGGACCAAATATCAGAAAAAGTACTAGGATCTATTACATCATAAGCTTCTATGATAATGTATTCACCTACAACTAACTTAGACTGATCTACATCAACATATAATCTATTTACATGTTTATTGTATCTTATTCTAGATTTACCTACTAGCATTTCTTGTAAGAATTCTATATGTTGCATATTCATATAGTAATTAGAAACGTTATAACCTGTAATATCTTCTAAGTTATTCAATACAAATTGGTATTGTACATTAAATAATCCAGAACCCATTGAAGTAGATGTAGAAATATCAAATACATTAGATACGCCTAATATATCTTCAGGTAATTGTATGTAGCCATTATCAATATCGTCTTGGATAACTTGATGTTTTAAATATATTAATTGGCTTCCATTATAATGATAGTCATTCCAGAAAGAAAGTGCTTCATCCACTCGATCATCAACCTGTTCTTCTGAAACGTTAATTTCAATGACAGGTGCACCGATCTTGCGAAGTATATGTTCTTTAAATTCGTCTCTAGTTGTTGGTTGCGCCATTATTCTTTCCTAAGTGTTATTGACTATTTATTATTATTGCGGATCGTTTGATGATATAGTAGCAGTTAGTCTAACATCTTGCGTCGACGACGTTCTTTCTTCAGGATCATAATCTCCTTCAGTTACTCTTATTTCAAAATAAACATCATCAGCGCCTGCTACGCTAAAACCAGTCACAAATTCGCCTTCCTGCGCAAGTGCGTACCATCTAAAAGTTCTAGAACTACCTTCTCCTAGCGTGTACCATTGCCCACTAACGTCAGATCCTAACGGATCATTAGCCGCATGATAAGAACTGGAATTTCCTTCTCCGTACGGATCGGTTTGAAAAAATCTGCATTGTATTACAGGATCTTTATAACCTATCACTGGAATATATCCAACTAGATTAAATCCATTTACACCACCAAAAGAACTCGTGGCTACTTTAATTCTTTTATCTGAATCGTGTTCGTTAGTAATAACCGCGTTACAAGTTGCTACTGATGTGTCACCTGGATTAGCATTAAACTTTTGTTCAGATTCGGTTCCCCAGCTAGTAAACACGCTTGGAAAATCTCCAACAAATCTTCTAGCACCGTTGTTGTGAACAGCGAAAACATGTGGTAACATATTTAATCCTTAGGTAAAATTATAACCAGTAGCTGAACCGAAAGATAACGTACCATTATAAGCTACTAGCGTAACCATCCATCCTTCGTAATCTCCCCAGCTAGGTTCTTCGTCACTAGCCCAAAGAATCGTTGATGGAAAAGTTGGCGCATACCCAGCGACAGCCGGACTTCCAGCTCTTTTTGCTGTATCTAATAATAACATTAGTGTTTTACCAGCACCAGGATTTTGGATATTAAAGGTGGTATCGTCAGACATAACTTTCGTATACACCGGATTACCGTCAAAGTCTAAATTCTCAGTAGTGCCACCGCCTAGACTAGTCACGTTAGGTTGAAAGGCACCGTAGTTACCAGTTGCGTCTGCTATATTTTCTAGTTTAAAATCGTCGGTGACGATCGTTGTTGTTCCTACCCTAAATGGCATTGTTATTTCCCCTAATTGTATTTGTTTAGAATTCGTCTTATATTATTTCTGCTGTTGCACCTATGTCTATTTCATAAGTTACAAGTATTGTATCATCAAACCCATTAGACCTACCCCAAAATTCTATAACATACACATCTCTTCTTGAAGCAAATCCAGTCTGAACGTTCGCAGTCGCTGTAAATTCAATGGTAATACCATCGCCATTCGAAGGTGTTGCTAACCAGTCACCTTCAGTATAACTACTAACAACTGATCCAGTAGTATTGGGATCAGTTGTTACAGGTGTTACAGACCATACCATTCTTACGGCAGAAGGAATCGCAGATGTGTTTGTATAAATTGTCGCTCCTGCTTGAGTTAATGGCGTTGTAGCGTTGCTTGTATCGAACCAATCAGCTGAACCTGAGCCTGATGATCCATCATCAAAAATTTCAATTCGAAATTCGTTAGAAGCCCTAGTAAATCTAAATCCAACTTCTGCTCTGGCATAAGCATTTTGATCAATTTGATCTTCGAAAGAAGAATATGCTAAATCACCAACCGATGATTCTCTACCAGTTGCAGTAACACCTGTACCTGAAGTCGGTATAAGCGTACCACTTTCATCATATCCAACCGCAGACGCAGCGCATGTGCCAGCAGAAGATAAGCCCACACAACTAATTCTCCATATATCATGATCTCCCCACGGAGGCGTTATATCCCCAGACCAATAGAAATCAGTTCCATCAAAAGTAGGAGTGTTTCCGTTAGTTGTCATTATTATTTCAGAAAGACAACCGCGTTGAGAATTCGCTAACGTGACTACCCCGTTTCCTGTTAAATTTAAAAATATCTGAGAATTGGATTCTATATCAAGAGGCGGGCTCGATCCAGAAACATTTGTTGCGGTGACATGGACATCTGGCCCATAATCGTCTGTCATAGTCAGGGTTCCAACGGCAGACGTTATGTTCCTATTGTTGTCAATTACAGTCGTGTTTAGAACTTTAACGGCCATTACGCGCCTCCTTCCCATTGTGCTTTATAATAACCGGTCGCTATTATATTTGAACCACCCGAGTCGGTAGCAATTTCTACTTTACACTGAATAAATCTTTGACCATATCCACCAAATTCTGCGTTATATTCAGTCCGAATAAAATATCTAGGAGAAGCTAATGAACCCCATGTTCCTAGTGCAGGAGAAACGGTATTAGGTGTTACTTGAAAGCTACTACCGGTCGAGTCGTTTGTAAATCTAATGTAATAAGTTGTGCTAGGTGTTGTGTTATTCCATTGTGTAGTAGAATGAGCACTAGTGCTACTAATTGTTATGCGATCGATATTACCCGCTGTCGTAAATGAAAAACCAGTATCTACATTCCATGTAGATCCCATGTATGTCGGAAAGGGTCCAAAAAATGAAGAAGGCAATGATGACGTTCCAGATAGACTAACCGTTTCAGTTGGTCCTGCGCCACCACCTTGTCCAGATATGTCTCCTTCTGCACTAAACCCAGTACTTGCTATGGAAGGAATAAAATGAGGTAACATACTTACTCCTTAAATGTCGTAACCGACTGCGCCGGCCAATATATTAGTAGAATTCAAACAAGTAAATGTAATCATCCAATATCTAAAATCATCCCACGTAGGCTCTGTGGCTGAAGGCCATAATATGTTTGATGAAAAAGAAGGATCGTGATCTGAGGTAGAAGTATCTAAAATGAGAACAGTACTTCTACCTTTTGCTTTATTCGACTCTGTAAAAGATGTCGCCGCCGTTAATACTTTATCGTGTGCTGGGTTGTTAAAATCTAAAACTTCGGCGGTGCCTGTACTTAAATCAGTAACTACTGGATGGGTAGCTGTATAATCAACTCCAGTCATACCAGCAATATTTGTTAAATTACGAGAATCATCTATAACAGTTGTGCTTAGAATTTTAATTGCCATCTTCGTCTCCTTTGACTATTAGCATTTATATTCTATTTATCAATCTCGCCTTTCTATATCATCTTCAGATAAATTATTTCCAACCCAAACTTCAATTACTTTAGCAGTTTCTTCGCCAACGTTAGTCGCTTTATGCCAAGTACCTTTCATAATATCAATACTTTCACCAGCGCTATAAATCTTTTGAATTTTATCGCCATTAGTACATTCCAATTCCATACGAATAGTACCTTTTACAATATGCCAATGTTCATCGCGATGAGTATGCCTTTGGTCACTTAATGATTTACCAGTGTCAAAAGATAATTCTTTAACAGTCCAACTACCATTTTTATCTAATACTTTGTAAGTACCCCATTTACGCTGTACTGTAGGTTGTGACCATTCTTTTAATATCCATGAAGAGCTGTTCTTTTTATCATCGCCGCCGACTGAAAATCTGAATTCCACATCATCAAAAACCATCTCCGGTATATTATCTGAAGTTCTATCTCCACCGTTCGCAAATATAATATGATCATTAGGGTACTTTTCTTTAACTCTTTTGATTGCGCCGATGGCGGTATTATCAGAATCGTCAAATTCTATTACTTCATCAACTGGATTTAAATTCTCTATAATAGTCGATCTTTCAAACCAAGACATAAATGGTTGACCTTTTTTACGAGTCAACCATTCATCAGAGTTTACGCCAACTACAAGAATGTCACCGAGTTTCTTTGCATGTTTTAAATAACTAATATGACCAGAATGGATGGGATCAAACCCACCCGTAACGATTACAATTCTTTTCATTTTTTAAGACCCTTTAATCATATAATCCCAAACGAAATTAACGTCTTTATTTGTTTCCATTTCTGGTTTGATTCTAACCAAATCAGGATGTACATACCAATCTTCGTATGGATAACCTGGAGCAAAAGCAACGTCATTCACTAAAAGTTTATATCCATGTTCTAGCATGATTTTACGAGCTACTTCTTTTTGTAATGGATCCAAACGATAGCCGTCATGTTCAAATGTTACTACACCAAACTTATATTCGTTAAGAGGTAATTTCTTAAGTATTTCTAAACTTGCTTCATCACAATCTATTTGTAAATAATCTATTCTATTATCCAAACAGTGCGTTTCAAACAATTTTTGGTAATCAATTTCAAGAGCATTTTCGCATAACACTGTATTAGTTCTATTATTAGAAAAGTTATAGCATAATGCTGGATCATTATCAATAGAAATACCTTTCCAACCAAACTGTTCTTCAAGTAATGCACTATTATTATGAACATGCGGTTCGCCACTACCTATTTCTAAATAAGTTCCATTTCTTTTTCCGTCAAATACAGAAAGAACAAACATATCTTGGAAGTGTTTAGAGTTGTTATTTTCAATGTTTTCAATACCATCGAAAGGAAATTTAAATCTAGGAAGATCTTCCTTTTTATATACTATCGTATCAGGCATGAAAATTTTATTTAACATTTCATTTGATTTTTGCGTATACTCTTCATCGAATTTATTACGATAAACCAAATCAAAGATTTTTTGTTTGCCGTCTTCCATACCAGAGTCGCCCCAAGTCGCGATAGCATCCAAATATAATAATCCTTGTTTCCCTGGATAGTTAACATCCAAATCCTCTAGATCATCATTTGCATACAATAAACCGGTTGCTGTGTATGAGCGAACGAATCGCCAATCATGTTTCTCTTCCCATAAACGAGCAAGGAAATAATACGCTTCTGGCCTTTGTGGCATTAAAATCAACGCGTGATGAGCTAAACCTAAAGCCGTGTGGTGTCTGTCTCTTTGTCTATTATAACATTGCGATGCCAATAACATACATTGATATTGCAGAAGTTTATCTTTAGTTTCTAAGTCAGCTGCTTTAATATACAAAGAAATAGCAGCTGCGCCTTGTCTTAATTTATCGTATTCTTTTGCTAATTCAAATGCTTTACGAGGATTTTTTGGATCTAAAGCATGTTCATTTAATAATTCTTGTAGCATCATTAACCCTTCAATAAAAATTCAGTAAATAAAGTATCTGGTATTCTCAATATAAAACAAGCATTATCTTGTAAACCGTATGATATTAAAACTTCTCCATTATGGAATGCCAATCCAGTCGCGAACTCTATTCCATAATTGTTTCCAGTCGTATGATTCTTTTGGAATCCCATAAAACTAAATTCTTGAGTTGTTCTAACAATATTCCAATCGTTATCCCAAATAATAGCTCTATGCATGTAATTACCATCTTTTCTGCCAAAGACGTCTTTAATTAAATCTACTTCATGCGAAATAGTCATACGTTGTTCTTCGTTAATTCTAACTACTTGCGTACCACCTCTAAGATCTCTAGGCATCTGATATTTTTTATCATGATCTATAATTACAGAAGTGGTTTTTCTATTTTCAATATCATAGTGAACAACTTCAGTTGGATTGTGCCATTTTACAAAATGCCAAGGTTTATCTAAAATAGGTACCCAGTTCTTTTCACAATATGTAGCATCGTCTCCAGGCGCAGGAATTGGATTTCTAGATACTTCAGTCCATTGACCGTCTATCTTTTCTATTTCGCACATTTCCATGCGACCTTTACCTTTATCATCGTAACAGTCGCGACGTACACCGCATAAGAATAAACGGTCTTCCCAAGAAAACAGTCTACCATCTTCCAAACCAATAAAGTTCCAAGTAGGTGCACCCGTGTCTAAGGCCATGTGAATACGCTGCGATGAAACTATATTTAAGTCGTCATCAAGTTCACAAAGAACATTGTGTGTTGCTAAGCAAACATCATTTTCTGGGTGGATGTATTGTAGAGGACCCCATTGATGACCAAATTTTTTGGCTTCACTGTGGTATAAAGTATAATTGACATGACGGATATTCATAAGAAGTTTTCCGTCATGTACAAATATAGAAGGATTCATAATGCCTGTTTCGTTTGTTAACTCTTCAGGCAAAATCATAGGGTGAATACTTCCACCCCGTTTCAATGCATATGCAACTAAGCCATGCAATCTCAATTCGTGCATAATATCTCCAATAATAAAAAGATCAATATGTTATTATATATCTAATCAATCCAAGGTGGATTTCTTTTCACCACTTCATTTTTACCTAGTCTTCTTTGAATAACGGCATCTATATCACTCATTTCTGAATCGTTTATAGAACTCGTTACCCAACCGACTACAGTTTCTTTATTGAGATTTGAAAAACCTACAAAGGAATCTGCATTTACTAATTCGGCAGACAAGGTGGTCTTACCAAGATAAGTAGCAGAATTACCGCTATCGTCAGTGCCAATTTTTTTCCAAGTGACACGAACGACAGCGTTTTCCAACGTGGATCCTTCATCATTGACTTCGTCTCTAGTTTCTAAACTAGTGATAACCCACTCGTAATTCATAATTGATTACCTTTTATTCTGCGCCGTCTTCTTCAACGATTTCAGCATCTTCAACATCGTCTTCGGCAGCGGCGTCAGCAGGTAACGTAGGAGTTACATCAGCAGGAGCCCAAGGAAGAGATGATTCTTCAACTTCTTCTTCGATAACCGCGTCGATTTGTTTTTGAATTACGCCATCGATGTGAGCTTTATAGCCCGGATCGTTATCTACGATATTTCTAATCCATCCAACAACAGTTTCTTCTGTTAAAGATTCGAAAGATACAAAAGAACCTGCTGGAACGTTGGCTGCCGAAAATGGTGTTGCACCAGAAAATTCTCCAGTGTTTCCATCTACGTCTGTACCAGTGCATTTCCAATAAGTTTGGCATACTGCTCTAGGTAGAGTTTCTCCATCAACATTAACTTCATCTTTGATTTTAATGCTGTTGATTTTCCAAGTATATGTAAGTGACATATGTTATTTCTCCGTTATTTAATTTAGGTGTTAACAGTTATTATTTATATATTTTAATTATAACACGAAATAAAGATCGTGTCAACCATTTTTTAATCTAATTCGACAATAGCATCACGAGCCGCTTGGCGCGCATCTATAACGTCTTGAGGTATAGGAGTACCAGTTTCGGTAAACCTTACTACATACCAATCGGTACTAGACAAATAATCTCTAGCCTCAAGATTGATAAATTCTTGTTCGTCTCTCGAGATTTCTTCTGCCGATCTTGTTTCTACGAGATCTGTCGTTCCATCAGGCAAAACCTTGTTATGACAAAACTCTTGGGCAATTTGCCATTGACTTTCGGACACTTGTATACGAGGAGTAGGGATGTCCTCTAAATCAAAGACATCCGTATTATACCAACCTTCTAAAATGCCGTTTTCATCGACATGCGCGTATATATCGTATTGATTTGTATTATTCATTTTTAATATCCTATTGCCATTACTCTAAAGTATGTATTACTGCTATTCCAACCGTTTCTAATATCAGCGTAAGTTCTCGTGATAGTATAAAACTGCGAATTATCACCGATACCTGCGTTACTCGACTCTTGGTTGCAGTGCACTGTTGTACATGTTGACCCGAATGCTGTAGGGAAAGCCCATCTAGCAGTGCTGTTGCGAAGAACATATATTCTTGCCCACTGAATAGTAACACCAGTCTTAGCACATTTCCACCAACCAGCAGCGGCTTTACTTGCAGTATTAACAACGTTACCGCTATTTGCGTTAAGACCGTTCAAGTTTGATGTTGATGCCGGATTCGTATAATAACCAGTGTCATTAGTATCATAAAATATATCAGAACGCATGTCGTTCGTATTCATTATAGAACGACCAGAATAACTACCAACCGAACCATTGACTCTTATATTTTTACCAAAATAGAATTGCGCACGATCAGTTTCAAAATGCGACCAACTGCCATTCTTAGGTCCGATTTCTATATATCCAGATGGAGTTTGAACTCTCCATGAACCACCCGATGCATTCAAGTAATATGAAGTACTTGCTCTATCTCGGAAGATATTTGCACGAACATCGTTTAATTGTGTTGTACCATTAGGATCTACACGAAAAGCAGTGTCTTGACGATCGTACATAATATTTGGTCTAATATCATTAAGATACGAAACACTTGATGGGATTAAATAATAAGATGTACTATTGCGATCGTAATATCTGCTAAAGTAAGCATTACCTGTACCAGCAACGTGACCGTCACTACCCGATAAGTATACACGAGCATCACCATCTGCAGCGACATACATACCCCAACCAGTGAAACCACTACCGCTTGTAAACGAAGCGTTTTGGCCGTAAGTATATCCAATACCATACATGTTACCTAATGTACTAACTGCTGGGTTATAAGAAGAACCGATTGTGTATATCGGATTCGATCTTGAACTGTTTTCGCCAACGTTATTATAAGAACCTTCTAAATGACCAACGTTATGACCTGCTCTACGTAAATTACCGTTTAATCTTAATGCATTAAGTCTAGATTCAGAATCAGCATGTACATAATAACCGGTATTATTACGATCATAATATATGTTAGATCTCAAGTCATTAAATATTGACGTTGAACCAGGGCGAGCATAGTATGCAGTATTATCTTTATCATACATAATATCACAACGGAAATCGTTGAATATTGAAGTAGACGCAGGATCTGCATAATAACCAGTATCATTAGAATCGTAATAACGACCAGCGTACATTGAACCGCCATTGCCGTTATTCACGTCAAGCATTGGTACAGTTCTCCAAGACCCTGGTGAACCACCCCATTGTTGGCGGAATCTCAAGTTACCAATCGGACCACCAACCATCTGCCAGCCGTAGCGAGTCGAACCGTTATTATAATGCTGAGCCTGCATCCCAACCCAGTGAGAAGTACCTGAAGGTTGGTTAGCTGGGTTAGACCAAGAATCAATAAAGCCTGAACCCCAGTTAAACACCGTGTTCATATCAATACGGCCCCAACCCATTGAGCCAACCCAATAGTTTGTATCACCGGTCCTAATTGGTCTGTTACAGTAATCTAACGCGGAGTTTCTAGTCATTCCAGTTAGACCAATCGTGGCTTTAGTACGAGCAGACATACCATCAATATTAGTGCTGTATCTGCTTGCTGGATTAACATAATAACCAGTATCATTACGATCGTAGAAGATCGGTGAACGAACATCACCTTCAACATCAACTATATTATTAAATAATACGTCTCCATTTTGATAATACATACGCATTGCCCAGTTAGCAGGAACACGTTGATTACCTTCACCCATACCGATCCAAGAATAACCATCACCACGATATGTTAAGTGGAGGGCAGCTGCACCTTTACCAGATTCACCGATATGAACAGATTGATAATAACCAGAACCACCATTACCGTTAACTACGATATGAGAATGACCACCGCCATTAACAAGCAATTCATTCATATGAGTATAATTCATACGAGAAGAACTCGCAGGATCTACATAGTAACCAGTATTATTATAATCATAAAATAGTGTACCACGAACATCTTGACTGAATACCGCACGACTTGATATTGCAGCTCGGAAACTACCGTTATTGATAATTAACATACCATGATCGTTTAGGTTATTTGCACCGCCTAAACCACCAGCGTTTGGATGCGACCAAGCAATACCATAGAAGTTGTTTGTTGCGGCACCGTCAGATCTCATTCGATACGCAGAACCCATCGCAAACACTTGTTGTAAACGAGTAGAAGTATATGTACCAGTTATACCCAAGCCATAGTTGTTAAATGTATGATAACCATTTTGGTCTGAACTATTCCATCTGGAATTACCTGCCCCATCCCAAAAATAACCAGTGTTATCAATATCATAGAAGATTGGAGCGCGGAAAGAACCACGAGCTCTAAAGTATCCGCTTTCTG
>Ga0209137_1001778_pt1 | contig 19917 bp, 23 predicted proteins | sample SaaInl5LU_22_DNA_FD_184642 | JGI IMG/M metagenome (GOLD analysis project Ga0209137, IMG submission 184642) | Marine microbial communities from expanding oxygen minimum zones in the Saanich Inlet - ESP_105LU_22_DNA (SPAdes) (version 2) | ecosystem: Environmental > Aquatic > Marine > Intertidal... | reverse complement strand
GTCTCAGTGTAGTGATGATGGTTATTGAGAATAATCTTACGCAACACCCTGTTGCAAAACTAAATAAGGATATTCAAAGCTTAATAGATGATGCGCACGATAAACTTTTTGAAGCCTATCAATTATCTGGTAGGAAAGAGCTCGATTGCAATACTTGAGATAAAATGGCGCGCTAAGCGCATTTACAAAAAAACCAAAAGGTTTATCGAGTTAGTAACAATCGTTTGGAACGGTGATGACTATGACTATCGCTATGCAATTGAACTGTTTACAACCCAACTAAACAGAACGGCAGATTTACTAGTAAACGATAGCAATAGAATTGATGGTGCTACACAAGCTGCCAAGATCCGAGCAGCCACTTCTCTACTCGATAAAGTTTACGATGAAGGCTATCATCAAGATGTATATGATATCTTAGAGCGCATATACGGGCAACCTGAGATGCGATTTGAACCAATAGACGATAGTGACAATTACTTATTCAAAGGTTTTTGGTGGTCTAATGCAGTTGATGAAAAGCACAACGATGAAATCAATGAACTATTAGACTCAATGCTTAAGCAAGCTAATGAAAAACACAAACGAGCCGAAAAGCTGGTTTGGCAATATATTCATCACAATATTACTAACTGGTGGGATTAAACAAATCCCACTTTTTTCATAAAAGAAACATGGCAAACGCAGATAATAAATGTGCAGACCTTAACGTAGAAGATTTCTACACAGGTGTCGAAGACACCTTTGGTCTCATTTACAACAAACAGAAGGAGCTACAAGCTCGTCTTGGTTTTGATTTTACAGGTTGGACTCTCAAAGAGATTGCTGACTTTTGGATGGTTAACAAGCACGCAATGAGCGACGAATTGAATGAGATGTTCGACGCTCTCGGTGGTGTTAACGATGGTATTGCTTCAGCAGCTTGGAAATATTGGAAGCAAGACAACAAAAAAGCAGCTACAATGGCAATCGAAGATTTGACAGAAGCTGATAGACTAGAACTCTATTACGAGTGGATTGACGGTCTTCACTTCTATATGAACTTCGCAATTTCAATTGGTATGACTTCAAAGGATGTAGTCAACCTTTATATGGCCAAAAACGCAGAGAATCACGATCGTCAAAACCGAGGTTACTAATGTTATTAGACGTAGAACAAAGAGACAAAGAGATCATCGTATCGTACTACGATAAAGAGGGTAAAGTTAATTTTAAGCGCTATCCAGTTGATCAGTTTAGAAACTGGTACGTGACAGACGAAGCCGATAGATTCAAACATGAATCGCTAACTAATTGGGACGGTAAACCAATTAAATTAGGTCAAGCTCGTCAATACAACAAGTTCTCTTTGATTTACTTCTTGGACAATCTTTCAGATCATGATAAGGAAGAGATCTTCGCCTACAATTTACCGAAGACATACTTTGTCGATATTGAGACTGAGATTGTTGATGGTTTCCCAAAGGCCGAAGAAGCCAAGTCAAGAATTCTAACATTCTCAATCATCACACCTGAGCGCAAAGCGATCGTGCTTGGTCTAGAAGAATTGGCATCAGACAAAATTGCCAAGATCGAACAGGACGTAAATAAGTACTTTAAGGCGCTCGATCAGGATTGGACCTTTGAATACAAACAATTCAAGAGTGAGTATGATATGGTCTTTACATTCATCAATCGTTTTCTACCTCGATTCCCGATGATGACGGGTTGGAACTTCATTAACTACGACTGGCAATATATCGTTAATCGCTGTAAGCGTCTTCAAATTGATGTTAAAGAAGCTTCAATGACTAAGAACGTAGATCGTACAGACTCTAGACCATTACACATTGGTATTCTTGACTATATGCAATTGTATGATAAGTACGACCGCACGGTTAAAGTTAAAGAATCAAACGCACTAGATTACGTATCTGGTCAAGTTCTCGGTTTGAACAAGATCAAATACAATGGTTCTTTACAAGATCTGTACGAAAACGATTTTGCCAAGTACGTATACTACAACGTAGTTGACTCGTGTCTTGTTTATTACATCGATCAAAAACTAAAATCAATGGAAGTTCTCTTGACGCTAGCTTCCATCACCCGAATGCCACTCTATAAAGCCGCTTCTCCCGTTGCAGTAACTGAAGCTTTGATTGCCCGTAAAATGGTTGATCAAGGCAAGCGTGTCGCTTCAGAAAGCTATGACGAGGCTGAAAAGAATGGACAGTTTGCAGGTGCTTATGTGAAGGAACCAGTAGTTGGCTTTTATGAAGGAGTTTCAGCGTTTGACTTTGCTTCACTGTATCCTTCAATCATGCGTCAATTCAATATTTCCCCGGACTCTTTCAAGGGGATGATTTCAAAAGCTGAAATATCAACTCGTCGCCAGAACGAAGCCGAAATTGTTTGTGATAGCGGCGCAGTCTACGACAAGACTGACTCTATTCTAAAACAAATTCTTACTGACCTGTATTCTCAGCGTAAACAGTATAAAGCAATGTCTTACGAATATTTCACTAAGGCTGAAGAAATCAAGCGCAAGATAAGCGATTTTAATAAGGTAGTATAATTTAGCCCTGGGTAATCTGGGTGATATATAGATCATATCACAATGATTACCGCCGTGGGTCCTACATTCTATGAATTGGGGCCCGTTTTGGTCTAATAGGGATTTAATAAAAAAATGATTTTTTGAAAAAATGACAAACTCACAACTTTTCAAAGAGAGAGTAGAATTCAAACCGTTTGAGTATCCAATATACTATACTGAAGGGTGGTTAAAACAAGCCCAGGCGTTTTGGTTGCATACTGAAATTTCAATGCAAGGAGACGTAAAAGATTGGAATGAAAACCTTAATCCATCAGAGAAGAATTTAGTTGGTAATATCCTATTGGGTTTTGCACAAACAGAATGCGCAGTATCTGACTATTGGACTGGTATGGTAACACACTGGTTCCCTAAGCACGAGATCAAGCAAATGGCTATGATGTTTGGTTCACAAGAAACAATCCATGCTACAGCATATTCATATCTAAACGAAACACTAGGACTAGAAGACTTCAAAGCATTCTTGCACGAGCCAGCGACTGCAGAAAGATTTGAATTCTTAATGAGTACCACAGCTGAATATACACACGAAGATCTACAACGTTCTGCAGAAGCACGTAAAGATGTAGCACGTTCATTAGCTATTTTTTCAGCTTTTGCAGAAGGTGTTGCATTGTACTCTTCATTTGCAGTACTTTACTCGTTTCAGATGCGTAACCTACTAAAAGGTATTGGCCAACAAATGAAGTGGTCAGTAAGAGATGAATCTCTGCACTCTAAAATGGGTTGTCAACTATTTAGACACATGTGTGAAGAGTATCCAGATCTTAGAGATGCTGTACAATCACAGGTTGAAGAAGCAGCACAGTTGATGGTAGAGATGGAAATGAACTACATCGATAAGATCTTCGAAGCTGGTGACCTAGAAAACCTAAAGGCAAAAGATCTAAAAGAGTTTATCAAGAAGAGAGCTAACGAAAAGCTAAACGAGCTTGGATACGAATCTATCTTCAAATTCGAAGAATCAGCAGCTGCTGAATTGGATTGGTTCTATCACCTAACTGGCGGTCATACTCACACTGATTTCTTTGCAGTTCGTCCTACTGATTATTCTAAATCAGGTGAAGACGAAAACTGGGACGAAGATGATTTGTTTTCATAAACAATCGAGGTCTTAGTACATATAAAATAAAAGCATTATAATGACAGAAGGAATTAATTATGGTGCGGAATTAAACTGGGAGCTTGGTGTTGATTTCCCTCTATGGGCCAACACTGAAGTTTACGTTAAGACCGTATCAAAGGGATATTTATTAGAAGGAGAGACTCCTAAGGATGCATACTGGAGAGTAGCAACAACAGTAGCAAAGAGATTGCGTAAGCCGGATTTGGCTAGCAAGTTCTTTGATTACATGTGGAGGGGTTGGTTGAACCTAGCAACACCAGTATTCTCAAACACTGGAACTGAAAGAGGTCTTCCAATCTCTTGTTTCGGTATTGATGTAGGTGACTCAATCCATGAGATTGGCGCAAAGAACCTAGAGATGATGCTACTTGCAAAACACGGTGGTGGTGTTGGTATCGGTGTGAACATGATTCGCCCAGCAGGTTCTAAGATCTCACAAAACGGTACATCAGACGGTATTGTTCCTTTTATCAAGATCTACGATTCTACAATCCTTGCAACAAACCAGGGTTCAGTTAGACGCGGTGCAGCTTCTGTTAACATCGATATCGAACACGGTGATTTCTGGGAATGGCTAGAGATCAGAGAGCCTAAAGGTGATGTAAACCGTCAGTCGTTGAACATGCACCAATCGGTGGTTGTTTCTGATGGCTTTATGCAAAAGCTTGAAGCTGGTGATAAAGAAGCACGTAAGCGTTGGGCTGCAGTTCTTCGTAAGCGTAGAACAACTGGCGAGCCATACATTGTATTCAAAGGTAATATCAACCGTGCAAACCCAGATGCATACAAGAACAACGGTCTAAAGGTCTATATGACTAATATCTGTTCTGAGATTGCACTACACACTGACGAGAGCCACTCGTTTGTTTGTTGCCTGTCTTCAGTAAACTTGGCTAAGTATGAAGAGTGGAAAGACACTGATTTGATCTACACTGCTACATGGTTCCTCGATGGTGTTCTAGAAGAGTTCATCACAAAGGCTAAATACATGAGAGGCTTTGAAAACTCTGTGCGTTCAGCTGAGAAGGGCAGAGCACTGGGACTTGGTGTACTAGGTTGGCACACATACTTACAGGATCGTAACATTCCATTCGATTCTATGAGTGCACAGTTTGAGACACGTAAGATCTTTAGTCAGATCAAGATCGAATCAGAAAGAGCATCTAGAGACATGGCTCAACAATATGGTGAACCACTATGGTGTGTTGGAACTGGAATGCGTAACACTCACTTGAGAGCGATTGCCCCAACAGTTTCTAACTCTAAACTTTCTGGTAATGTATCAGCTGGTATCGAGCCATGGGCTGCTAATGTCTTTACTGAGCAAACTGCTAAAGGTACATTCATCCGTAAGAATCCAACTCTTGAAAGAGCACTTGATAAGATTAAGATGAACAAGAAAGAAGTCTGGGATCAGATTCTTGTCGACGGCGGTTCAGTACAGAATCTTGAAGCTATGGACAATTGGATGGCTAAGCTAGGTGAGAAAGAAGCCTATATGAAAAAGGCTGATGTTGAGAAGTTGACTAAGATTGAACAAGACAATTGGATTCCGATGAAGGATGTTTTCTTGACATTTAAGGAGATCAACCAAATGGAGCTAGTTCGTCAAGCAGGTATTCGTCAACAGTACATTGACCAAGCAGTTTCACTAAACTTAGCGTTCCCTACAGAGGCTGAACCTAAGTATATCAACCAAGTTCACTTAGAAGCTTACAAGCAAGGTGTTAAGACACTCTACTATATGCGAACTGAGTCGGTACTCCGAGGAGACATAGCACAGCGAGCTATGATAGACTGTCTATCCTGCGACGGATAGAATTAGAGCCCGGTTTTACCGGGCTTTTTTATGAAACAAAGTGTATGCTTTACTGTACAATAATCAAACGTCATAAACTAAAAATATGAAAATTCAGATCAATCGAGTAGATCAAGGTGGCTTTAACGATTTCGTTAGCCGTTTGAAGAGCATTGACACTTTCTTGTACTTTAAGTTCAGAAAGGGTAATGTTGAATCAGCAGTGTATTTGCCGCAGCGTGATGCTGTGAAAATGCATTCTTTGCCAATCAGCGACATCTTCGCTATCGAAGGTGACTTGCCAGAAGGTAAAGAAATCAAAGTTGCTTTCTTCGACGCTAACAAAGTGTTGGACGCCGTTAAGATGTTTAACACCGATCAAATTTCTGCCGAGCTAGAATTGGTAGAAAACGAAGAAGACTATGTTGCTTCTTCTCTCAAATTGTTCAATAGTGAATTGGAGATCACTCTTCTTTGTTCAGAGCCATCATTGGGCTTCAAAGACTTGACAGATTCTCAATTGCAAGTTATCTTCGATCGTGAAGGTTCTTCATTCGACTTCACTCTTGATACCTTCACTATTGGTAAGATTCGTTCACTGTTCGGTCTTGACAAAGACGACACGTTCGAAATCAGTGCTAATGGCTCTGGCATTCGTGCTAAGGGTAAAACCTACAACTATCAAGCTACTACCGAGTACAACGGAGCTGCTGGTAAAGCTATCTTGTACAAGAAATATTTGAACCTGTTGGATAAAGAAGACTACGCAGTCTTTGTTTCTAACAATAAGGTCGTACTTAAGAGCAACGACACCAACACTCTATTGTCAATCGCTACCTGCCAATCGGCTGAATAATGACGATCGAAGAGTTAAAGAGCGCTCCGATTGATAACCTTAGTTTAGAGCAGTTACAGACCTTGGCCGACCACTATGAACGTGAGTCGGCCAAGTTTACTGCCTACGAACAGGCTGTCAAGGTTACACTGAACTCCATCTATGGAGCCTTCGGTAATAAATGGTTTCACTTCTTTAACATCAACATCGCCGAGTCGATTACGTTACAGGGTCAGAATGCCATTCTCTATTCTGAGAAGATTCTGAACAAGTACTTTCAAGAGTTTTGGCACAAAGACACTAAACTTCACGAAGAGCTTAACATCAATGTTAAAGGTCAGTGTCACAAACCAGCAGTTATCTACATCGATACCGACTCATGTTACGTTCAGTTTGACGAAATGTATCGCACTTGTGAATGGTTGGGTGAAAAGTTAAGTGTTGATCAGTTTATCCAACACGTTTATTTCGGTCGAGTTAAGGAATACATTTCCAAAGCTATGGAGCTGTATGCCACTAAAACCAATACTGATAACTTCTTAGTCTTTGAACTTGAAACCATCGCCTACTCAGGTATTTGGATGAGTAAGAAGAAGTATATTCAGAATATCGCATGGGAAGACAAACTAGCAGTTGACGAACGATACAAGAAGTTGTCCAAGATCAAGACCATTGGTTTCGATACCATTCAGTCTTCAACACCAACTTTTGCTAGAGCTAAACTAACAGAAGCTCTAAAGATCATTTTGGCTGAAGATGGCGGTCCGTCTGGCGATACCCTACAGAAGTTGACATCATTCTTACGCGAAGCTAAGAAGCAATTCAAAATGGCTAAGATCGATGAGATCTCTTTCAATAAGAGAACTAATAACATCGAAAAGTACATTGTAGATGATCACATTGAGTTTCAGTTTGGACTGAAGTGTCCACCGAACGTAAAAGCTGCAGGTTACTACAACTTCTTGTTGAACAACAACGCGAAGTACAAAACTAAATATCGCATGATCGGTAACGGCGAAAAGTTAAAGATCTATCATGCTCTCGATCCAAATGGTATTAGCGAAATCTTTTCGTATTTGCCAGGTGACCACCCAATAGAGTTTGCACCACAAGTTGATTACGAAACACAGTTCGAAAAATCAATTATTGATCCTCTAAACAGGGTTCTAACATCAGTTGGATTACAGAATATTAATCGTAATCTAATTTACGCTACATCTCTATTCTAAACAAAATAGAGAATCAACAGTATAAAATAAAAGTCACATAAACATGGCAAAGAAAATTAAAGAACTGACACTGATGGAGCAACTTCTAAAGCTTCATTCAGAAGAACCAAACGATATGGAATTCGGTAGCGAAGTTCGTAAAATTGTTTGGAAGTACATCGAAGAAAATAATCCACCTTATTAATTATGAGCGGCGAAGTCAATCAACCTAGTTACGAAGGCATGTCTGAAGAACAAAAAGAGTTCTTCATGCAGCGTTACGATTTTATTTACAAAGAGCTAAATCGTATTCAAGATAGCATGAGTCAAATGGAAATTCAAACCACTAAACTGTTGACTGAACTGCAAGCTCTAAGGGACAAAGAAAGACAATACGAATAACATGGCAAAGAAGATTACAGAATTTACATTTGAAGACCTTAACGCAGAGTTAAAGGACATCAATCCATTGGGCTCCATTATGGAGACTTCTTCGTTCAGCGAAGTAACCGAATGGATCGATACGGGTAACTATCACCTAAACGCATGTATCAGCGGTACAGTTTTTGGTGGATGGCCAAATAACAGAGCGTGTTCGATCGCTGGACCTTCAGGTACTGGTAAAACTTACTTGATGCTTAACACTGTTAAGCAAGCCATTGATATGGGTTACTCAGTCATCTATTACGATTCGGAGGCTGCAGTTGATCGCGAGCAAATGAAGAAGTTTGGTATTGATACTAATAAGGTCAACTATCAACCAGTTAATACGGTTCAAGACTTCCGTACTTCGGTTACTCGTATCACCAAAAAGATGCAAGAGGCTAAAGCTGGAGGTGCAGATCTACCTAAAGTAATGATCATTCTTGATTCTGCCGGTAACTTAGCAACTGCTAAAGAGATTGATGATGCTACGACAGGATCTGATAAGGCAGATATGAGTCGCTCTAAGATTTTGAAGTCTATCTTTAGAATCATTATGACTCCAATGGCCGATCTAAAGATTCCATTCCTGTTTACAAACCATACTTACATGACGCAAGATTACATTGCTCGTCAAGTTGCAGGTGGGGGTACAGGACCAGAATACGCGGCATCAATCGTACTATTCTTGAACAAGGCTCAATTGAAAGAAGGTGATCAACGCGCGGGTATTGTAGTTACAGCTAAACCTAATAAGAACCGCTTCGCTAAACCGCAAAATATTAAGTTTCACTTGCACTTCTCTAAGGGTATGAATCGTTTTGTGGGTCTTGAGAACTATGTTTCATGGGACATTTGCGGTGTTGATCGTGGTACAATCGATGCAAAAACCGGCGAGAAGGTGCTAAAGAAAACAGCTAGAACTTGGGTTTGCAAGCATTTGGATCACGCAGTAGCTAACGCAGACTTCTTTACTGATGTTGTATTTACCGAAGAAGTATTAAAGCAAATTGATGTTCACATCAAGCCAATTTTCAATTACAATATTGAAGAGGTTGAGGATCTGAATATCGATGAAATTTTAGAAGATGCTGTTAACAATTAATGAGGACCAAGTTCCAATTAAATTTATATTAGGTATTGAAAAGGATCTGGAGGGATTTCCAGATCCTTTCGATATTTTGTATTTTCAAATTAACCTTTGTTACCGTCAACCGGACCGTTACAAAGGTTCTTTTACGCGTCATGCAATGGTCACGTATTTCTTTAAGGATTGTGATCAAGATGTGTTAGATGCTTCATTAGCAAAACTAGTCGAAGATGGATACATCGAACAAACTAAAGACGAGCCCGGTAAAGAGGCTTACAAAATTATAATTAATCCATTCGAATGATTGCGGTATTTGATAACTTCTTAGACGAGGATCTATTAAACGAAATTAAGAATGATCCTACGTTCTTTCAAGATCCTGGTGTCTATTATTATTGGGGAGGTCATTGGAACGGAGAACCAGCCAATACTCTTAAGAAAAGATTGATCGAAAAGATTTGGTTAACAAGTTCACCTTTGAGCATTGTTTATCACATTAATGGATTTGAATATTGGACTGGTATCCAAACCGCAAATCCACAAATTGGTCATAAAAATACGCTCGTTCAACATTACGATAAAGACGAAGCATGGTTTGAAAAAACAGGTGAAATCGTAACACCAGTTATTGGTACTGTATTTTATCCGGGTATTGAAGAGTGGGAAGGCGGAGACCTAGCAGTATATACCGACGGTTTGGATAAATCACCTGAAATTGTAAAGGCTAAACCTAATCGTTTAATTATTTTTGGGGCTGGAGATTACATTCACGAAGTTTTGCCAGTAACAAAGGGAACGCGACACGCTATAGCTATTAATCTCTGGAAATCGGAGCCATATAGTAAACAAACTGGTGCTTTTAGCGTAGAACCATAAGAACGATTCAAAAAATACACTATAATGCAATTCGGACAAGACTTCGAAAAGATATTCTTTAAGCTTTCGCTAACAAAGATTAAGTACCTTGAGGCCATTAAGAGCGGCTTCTATACGTCCGAAGAGATTGATCAGCTTTCTCGATTGGCTTACAAGTTTTACGAGAAGTTCCATGAGACGCCAAGCCGCGATCAAATGAAACTATTGGTTCAAAACAGTAAAGCTAAAGGTAAGATTAGCGATGACATGGTCGAACTAATCTATGATACCAATCTAACAGAGTACGATGAAGAGTGGTTGACTTCCACGGCTGAATCCTGGATCAAATGGCGTAACTTTGATATTTCTCTAATTGATACTGTAGAATTTATCAAGAGCACTCAGGTAACGCCTGAGAACGTTGATTCGATCGTCAATAAGGTCAAGACGCTTATCAATGATCGAAACAACTTGACATTCAACTCTGACTTAGGTCTAGACTTCTTTGACGTTGATGCTCACGATCAGAAGGAGACAGAAAAAGTTAGTTCTGGTTACAATTTTATTGATCGTCTTCTTGGAGGTGGCTATGATAAAGGTGGTAACTTGATCGTTTACGCTGGTGAGCAAAATATTGGTAAGTCAATCTTTTTGGCCAATGATGCGGCCACATCGGTTAAAATGGGTCACAACACAGCGGTTATCACTCTTGAAATGGCAGCTCACAAGTTTGTAAAGCGTATCGGTGCCAACTTGTTAAACATTCCAATTGGTGAATACCAAGAAAAGAGCCACAATAAAGAGTATATTCAACGTCGACTAGAAACAGTCGGTGATGGTTTTACCCCACCTGGACAGTTGTTTATTAAGCAATTTCCAACTTCACAGGCAACTGTACTGGATCTTGAAGCCTATTTGAAGCAAGTTGAAGAAGAGAAGCGTATTAAGTTGAATGTTGTAGTAATTGACTACATTAACATTCTATCGAACTATCGTAATCCAAACTCTGAAAACACTTACATGAAGATCAAGCAAATTGCAGAAGACTTGAGAGCCATGGGTGTTCGAAACAACTGGCTAATTGTAACAGCCACACAGATCAACCGTAACGGATATAACTCATCAGATATTACGATGAGCGACGTCGCAGAATCAGCTGGTCTTTCACATACAGCAGATATCATGCTAGGTATCATTCAAGACGACTTGATGAGAGCTAATTATGAATACTGGTTAAAAATATTAAAGATTCGAGATGGCGAAGGCAAGGGTGTCAAGTGTCGCTTGATGATTAACTACAACCTAATGAGACTGACGGAAACTGAAGATATCACAGGTTCAAATATACATTCATTATAATGGCAAGAGATAGACACGATAAGATTTTCGATAATTCTTTCGAAAGCACTGAATTTGAACTGGATACAAGCATCTCGTTCAACGTTAGTCCACAGTATTCTGACGATAGACCCGAAGAGGATAAAATTGCACAGAAGGTTTTACAAGAAACAATTCATGAATTGATTGAAGCTTCTCGCTTCAAAGTGTTCAATGAACTAAACGAATTTTCTGATTCTAGAAAGCTTCGTAAGAACGACATCAATGACGTATACGATTATATTTCTAGCGAACTGATCAGAAACTATTCACGCATAGATATTTTCAGTGAACTGTGTGATTACTTCAACTTACACCCAACCAAGTTCTATAACTCTTTGTCAAACGTCTTCAAAGAAGGTTTGATCGAAGAGCTTGATGACCGCACTGGCGTATTAAGCAAGAAGAACATCAACCGTTTATTCTAATGATCGATCACGAGACTTTAGCCCAACCTGTCAAGAGAGTTTGGATTCTCGGCGATATGCATATGGGCATTCGAGCTAACTCGATGGAGTGGCTTGAGATTCAACAAGACTTTTACGAGAATGTGTTTATTCCAACACTAAAGAAACACGTTCAACCGGGTGATGTGCTAGTACAAGTTGGAGATGCATTCGACAATCGTCAGTCTATCAATCTAAAAGTATTACACTATACTGTTAGTTTGTTTGAAAGACTGGGTGAGATTCTACCAACCCATGTTATCGTCGGTAACCACGACATTTGGGCCAAGAAAAATAATGAGGTTTCGGCCATTGACTCTATTAAGTGGATTCCAAACGTTCACGTTTATAAAGAACCCGTGCAATACACATGGGCCGATAAAAATATCTTGTTGATGCCATGGCGCAGAGATTCAGATCACGAAACCGAAACCTTGGCAGAGTATCCGGAAGCAAACATCGTCTTTTGTCACTCTGAAGTTAAAGGAGTTGCATTAAATAGTAAAGTTAAGAACGAACACGGTACTGATAGCAATAGCTACGATCGTTACGTCGCAGTTTACTCGGGCCACATTCATTATCGTCAACGCAAAGGCCAACTTAGAATGGTTGGCACACCATATCAATTGACGAGATCTGATTCAGGTAACTCTAAAGGATTTGACCTCGTTGATTTGGGGACGATGGAAGAGACTTTCTTTGAAAACCATCATTCACCTAAGTTTGTTAAGTACAACTTAACCACGCTGTACAATACAACACTGGGTGCATTCAAAGAAAATATCAGAAACAACTTCGTTGATTTGTATGTACCGAGTAGAATTGCAACTGACTCTTCTCTTAGTAGCTTGATCAATCGAATTCAAAAGGTCAGTCGTCGTATTGAACCGAACATCTATCAAGAGCAGGACATCATCGATAAGGATCTGTACGACATGGACGAGATCGAAGGCCAGTTTAAGAACTATAACATCCAACACTTGTTCAGAACGTACGTTGATCAATTGCCACACGAGGATCATTTGAAACAAAAGATCCAGTTGAAGTTAAAAGAACTACACGACCAGTGTGCTTATAACTATCCAGCAGAAACAGAGAGCTGATGAAAATACACTCTATCGAATTTAAGAATATCGCATCCTACGGTAACAAAATCCAGAAGATCGAGTTCTCAAACGACAAGGCTGAGCTATACCTAACGCTTGGTAAGAACGGCGATGGTAAGACTACTATTGCTAACGCTATTATCTTTGCATTGTATGGCAAAGTTGAAGGCGTCAGAATGAATGACCTACCAAACAGGATCAACAAAGATCTTTGGGTCAGAATCAAACTGCGCTGCGGTTCGATGGAGATTGAAATCGAAAGAGGTCTAATGCCAAGCAAGTTTTCGGTCCTAATCAACGGGGTCGAATTTGATAAGGCTGGCAAACGCTCGGTTCAAGAATATTTGGAAGAAGAGGTTTACGGTATTCCATATCATGTATTTAAGAACATCATTATCTTGTCAATTAATGATTTTAAGTCGTTCTTGACAATGAGTCCATCCGATAAGAAGCAGATCATTGATAAGATGTTTGGATTCTCTATCTTAAATGACATGCAACGCATGGTTAAAGAAGAGCGTAAGAGTATTAAGACAGACATCGACTCTTATGAATCAGAACTGCGTCAAATAGATGAGAGTATTATCCAAGTTAAAATGAAGTTGAATCAACTTCAGGCTGATAGCGATGAAAAGTCAAAGGGTGAAATTGAAAAGCTAAAGAATAGGTTAATCAAGTTTGATGCTGATAAAGCCAAACTTGAAGAAGCTGGTTCTAAGGTTAAAGAGACTATTGGTAAGTTCGAAGATGATTTGGATCAACAGTCTGATAATTACAATACGCTCCGTTATGAAATGGAGTCTCTTAAAAAGAAATTAGCCCTGTACGAAAACAACACATGTCCAACATGTGAAGCACCGCTTGATTCAGAGTTTCACGTTCACAAGAAGGCCGAATACCAAGATCGGGTTGATGGTATGCCAACTGCGATGGAACAAGCATCTGATGCAGTTAACTCAATCAAGACTAAGATTTCAGAAGCTAGACAAAAGGAACGAGCTGTTCTAGAAAAGGTATCATCGTTAAACGCAAGTATGCGTAACCTAAAGTCAGAGCTAGTTAAGATCAAAGAAAAAGCCACAGCTGGCGGTGAATTCGAACACCTAAATGAATTGATCAAACAGTTTGAAGAACAAGAATTGGTCAAGAATCAAGAGAAGAGTAAGCATTCTAACGATTATCACTTCTTAGAGTTGGTTGAAGATATTTTGGGTGAAGATGGTGTTAAGAACCTAGCGGTTAAGACGATTCTACCTGGTCTAAACACCAATATCGCTGCAATGGCTAATACAATGCACTTGCCATTCCACTTGAGGTTTGATGATAAGTTTAATTGTATCATTACACACTTGGGTGAAGAAGTTAATCCAATGACTCTATCAACAGGTGAACGCAAGAAGGCTGATTTCATTATCATTATTGCTATTATTAAGATCTTGAAGCTTCGCTTCCCGCAATTAAACTTATTGTTCCTCGATGAGTTGCTAAGCTCAGTTGACCAAGATGGTGTATACAACATTCTAAAGATTCTATCTCAGGTCATTAAAGAGAATCAGATCAATACATTTGTTATCAACCACACTGTATTACCACACGAGATCTTTGATAAGAAATTGCAAATATATCGCGATAATGGCTTCTCGAAGTTCGAGATAGAGACCATTGAGTAAGACGATATATAAGAAATGGCAACATATAACGTAAAGTATAATCGTGACGATAGCGTCGTAAGACACATCATTATTGGCCTTTTGGCTGATCTCAATAACAAGGTCTTCTTCTATCGTCAAATGGACAACGATACTCGTATAGAGGTCGATGTGCCTTTTTATTACGCAGTTGCAGGTGATGAAGACTTTTTAAGAGACAACTTTCTATTCTTGACAAAGGATGGATTGGGTTGTTCTCCAGAAGACTTAAAGGCTGATGGTAACTACGACGTAGTACCTAGGGGTGTTGCTAACTTTACATCAATGTCAATTGATGCCTCTAAGTTAGTTAACAAAAGAACCCGAGGTGAATACGCTAAGTTGAATGACAACGGCGCGATGGAAGGCTATACGGCTGAATTCGAGATGATTCCGATCACAATGTCGTTCGACATCGAAATTATTACGTCTTCACAACTCGATAACTTCAAGATCACTGAAATGATCATCAAACGGTTGTATAAGTCAAACTACTTTAATGTAGAGGTCGGTCATCTAAATGAGGGTACATATAGAATCTCTTCATACTATGCAATGCCAGAGGACTACGGACTTGAAAGACCAGTTGAATTCTCTTTCGATTCTAAAGAAGGTTACAAAGTAACTTTTTCAGTTGAAGTCAATTCATTCATACCTTCATTCGAGTTTGACACTGAAATGCACATTGGCAATAGAATGTTTGAAATTGATGCGTATTTGACTCAAACCGTACCGAATCAGGTAATCGATAGAACCAGTAATTTGGTTGATAAAGATACTATTGATCGAAACGATTTGTAAATGATATATAAAGAAGAATAAAATAAATCACAACAAGATGATTATTTCCCCAATTTTCCAAATTAGCGAAAGCGAAGTATTGGTTTCTGTTAGAAACACACCTTACATCGTTAATATCGAAACAAACGAGATGAACGAAGCTGAAGGTTCACTACCAGCTGAATTCATTACTCTAGTCGAAGCACTAAACACATTTAAGTTTGATGGTTCAGATATTAAATGGTACCACGGTATTCACAGAATGTCTTACAATATCGCAGAGTCTAAGTTCTACTTGGGCAACTCTGAGATTCTAGCTGAGTCTTTTGTCAATCATGTAGTAACTGCGGGTATTGTTAACTATGCCAGCAAAAGAACTGCTGAACTATTTACTGAAGCAGCTAAGAACAGCGATAAATTTATCGTACTTGATTTTGTTCAAACGTTCGAAGGTAAACTAAACACAGTTGACCTATTTAGACTAGAAGAAAACGTATACCTAACAACTTTTAACAAGTCTACAAGAGTTCAAAAATTTCAAAGGGCTAACACAGCTAACACAGCTCTTGAAGTTGTGGCTGAAAAAACTGCACTAGACGCAACTGCATTCCTTGCTGAATCTCTAGAAGGTGAAGCAGCCGAAAGAGTTGTTATCCTAAACAAGATTGAAGGTCTTAATGAAATGATTCACTTCCTAAAGGATCAGAGAAATCTATTGGCTGATGCTGACAGATCAATTGAAGAAATCAAAGCTGCTGATGCTTTGATCGAAGGTGAGATCAAGAAATTCGAAGCTGAAATTGCTTCACATAGAGCAACCCTATAAGTTAGTTCTATCTAATTTATTGTAAAAGGCCAGAAAGATTAAACTTTCTGGCCTTTTGTTCGTATAATAGAATATCAAATGATACACATAGTTTAACAGTGGCAAAAAATTACTTAAATAACAAAGATCTTTACGCCGAGATCGTAGCGTCCAAGGAGCAAGATAAATTGACTCCTAAGGCCGAAAAAATGCTAATTCTTTTGGCAGAACGGGCGATCCTTAAAATGAAGTACGTCAACGACGATGATCGTGACGATTGTTTGCAATTTGCGCTGTTGGATCTATTGAAGTATTGGCGTAACTTCAACCCAAAGTATCCAAATGCGTTTGCATATTTCACAGAAATTGCTAAGCGCGGTTACGCAAAAGGTTGGAACAAGATTCATCCACAAAAGTACAAGAATACGCTTTCTCTCGATCGCACTGGTTATAAAGACAGTGACGGCGATGGAGGCATTTACACAATTTAATGTCAATCAAGAGGGTTAGACCGAGCAAAAAATCAGGATACGTTCAGGGCTACTACAATCCGGTCAACCGTGATAAGTATGTAGGTCCTGAACCTATTATTTTTAGGTCCTCTTGGGAACGTAAGTTCATGATTTGGTGTGATAAGAACGAAAAGGTTATTCGTTGGTCTAGCGAACCTATTGAGATCAAATACTGGTCGACAATTCAAAAGAAAGAACGCACGTATCATCCCGACTTCTATATTCTAGTTGAGCAAAATGATGGCTCTCACAAGCAAATGTTAGTGGAAGTCAAACCAGAGTCTCACATTAAAAAGCCTCAACCTCCAAAAACCAATTCTCGCAAAGCGATCGAGAACTACAAATACTTGGCTGAACAGTACGTTACAAATCGAGATAAATATGTAGCGGCCCAAAAGTTCGCAGATGATCGAGGTTGGAAGTTCGTCGTTATGACAGAAAACTCGTTGAAATAATGGGAGACATCAAGAAAAGTATTAACGCAGCCATCAAAGAATCGGGTTCAAAGGCCAATGCCCGCCGAGATTCTGAAAAGTGGTATACTGAAGCGTTAGGTAACTTTAGAGATGGTTCTGTTTCAAAGAGTTCTACTACCAGATTTATGCCAGGTAAGATCTATGTCTTTAGGTACGACAATCCTAAAATGATGGACGAACTGGAATGGTGGGATAAAAATCCAATCGTTTTGGCCTTAGATCCGGCCGGTAAAAATGATTGCGGCATCAACTTAAATTTGTTGCCTATTAAAATTAAAGAACAACTGCTTGATGACATTTATAGTCGCATGGCAGGACAGATTAAGACTAGAACGACTAGGGCTCAATTGCAAGCTGATTTGCAAGCTCCATTAAGTCTGTCTTATGCCGGAGCCAAGAGATACTTGGACCGTTACGGATTTGGATTTGCTGTTAGACAGTATATCCCTCAGAGAAAAACAAAACAAGCCGTTGTATCTTACGAGAATTGGTGGAGAATCGCATTGTGCGATTTTATTCAACTAGAAGGCTCATCAGTACAACGCATTAGAAGGCAGTTCTCCAGCTACTTCAAAAAATAAGATATATAACGAGAAACTAGTTTTTAATCATGGCAGGATTTGTAGAGAATAGGAACGGTCCCCTTTCAACGGGTAGAAGACCATTCACACTGAGCGACGGCTTGAAAAGGTTGTCGTCTTTCGGTATGTACTACGATGATTTGGTTCTTCGTCAGTCACAGGCTATTGGCCCAACTGAAGCCGCTCTAGGCTATGGTCAAATCAACCCAATGGGTGTTGATAATGACGACATCTATTCTGCATTTGCAGCTTTGTCGATGACCGACACCAATATGCGTAAGCAGATTCCATTCTTTGATAAGAATTATGGTGTTAAAAGAGACGAACTAAGACGCTTTGCAGTTCACGACGAAATCGAAGACATTCTAGATATCCTGTGTGACGAAACAGTTGTATACGACGAGAAAAACTTCTTTTGTTACCCTGACATTATCGGTTACGAAGTTTCTGACGAAGTTGATGCTTACTTTAAGCGTTCGTTTAGAGAGATCTATCAGTACTTTGGTTTCAATGCCGATCAATCTGCGTGGTACTTCTTTAGAAAGTTCTTGATCGACGGTTACCTATCGTTTGAAATTATCTACTCACCAGACCAAAAACAGATCATTGGTTTCAAGGAATTGGATCCTGTGACGTTAATGCCTGGTTACAACAAAGAAGACGGTAAGAAAGTTTGGATTCAATATAAGGACGATCCTATTAAAGAAAGAGTCCTATACGATTCACAGATCATTTATATTTCTTACTCTTCAATTACTACTGCATCAAGAGTCTCTTACGTTGAGAGATTGATCAGAGCATTTAACCTAATGCGAATCATGGAACACACCAGAGTTATCTGGGCTGTGACAAACTCTTCGTTTAGAATGAAGTTTGTGATTCCAATGGGTGGTAAATCAAAGACCAGAGCGAAACAATCTTTGGCACAATTGATGAACAACTATAAAGAGGTCGTTGACTTTGATTGGGAATCAGGTTCACTGATGACTGACGGTAAGCCAATGATGCAGTTCAACAAAGAATACTGGTTACCATCGAAAGAAGGTGAATCTCCAGAGATCGAAACTCTAGGAGGTGATGGACCAGACCTATCAGATACAGATGCTCTAAAGTATTTCTCAGATAAGTTGAAGTCGGTATCTAAGATTCCTTTTAACAGATTCATGTACGAAGATGGTGGTGGTGAATTCAACCTAGCTGCTGATGGTATGATCAGAGACGAGATCAAGTTTGCCAAGTTTATCAAGCGTTTGCGTTCAGCATTCCAAGAAATTCTTGTTAAGCCGCTATACATTCAAATGTGTTTGAAGTATCCTGAATTTACAGACGATGCTTCTTTCAGAACACAAATCGCACTACGATTTAACGAAGAAAACATGTTCGCTGAATTGAAGCAAATGGAAATCATGGAGCGTAGAGCTGACTTTATTAGCAACATGAAGAATAACCTATCAATTTCTGACCCTGCTACTATGAGCGAAACTCCATACTTCGACCTAGACTTCCTAGTTGACAGATACTTGAAGTTGTCACCTGACGATCGCGAAGCAAATGATGCTTACAAGAAGCGTAAAGAAGCTAAAGACGCTGGTAAAGAACCAGAAGATCCATTCGGTATGGGCGGCATGGGTGGTCTTGGCGGAGGCTTAGGCATGTAATATAGATAAATAGACTATGAAAAAGCTATTAACATTTGAACAGTTTGCTTCCAATAAAGCAACTGAAACTAACGAAGAAGCGATCAAGGCTGGAGAAGAGTCAGAAGTTGTTATCGACGATATGACTACACATGACGGTACTGAAATTTCTTCTGAAGAGCTTCTAGGTATCATTGTATCTTCTGAAACAGAAGAAGAGGCTGTTGATAAAATGTACGACAAATTTGGTCAAACTGCATTTTCTGAAGAAGACATCTCTAAACTTAAAGCATACTGGAACGAAGTAGACGCTGAGAAGAAGGAGAAAGAAAAGGAAGAAGAAAAGAAAAAAGAAGAAGGTGGTGACGGTGCAGATGCTGGTGGAGATATCCAGGATGAGCTAGATAACCTATAAAATTGATTTTTTCGCTTTTTAAGCCGGATATATAAACAAACATAGTAAAAGATTCATGAGTCAACATAATCTATTGATCCTTGAGAGATCATCTAATACGCTGTCATTCAAGCAGGATGGCGGTGCTTACGTTCTTGAGGGAGTCTTTGGTGAACTAGATAAGAAG
>Ga0209137_1001770_pt1 | contig 19971 bp, 19 predicted proteins | sample SaaInl5LU_22_DNA_FD_184642 | JGI IMG/M metagenome (GOLD analysis project Ga0209137, IMG submission 184642) | Marine microbial communities from expanding oxygen minimum zones in the Saanich Inlet - ESP_105LU_22_DNA (SPAdes) (version 2) | ecosystem: Environmental > Aquatic > Marine > Intertidal... | reverse complement strand
CAGATTTAAGACAAGCTAGAAATCCTGAAATGGGTAATAGATGGAAAACTGCAATAATGTATCTCAATGATGATTATGAAGGTGGTGAAACTCAATTCCCTTCCTTAGATGTAACGATAAGTGGTAAACAAGGGGATGTTTTAACTTGGACTAATCTAAATAAAAATGGTTCACCCAACACCGATACCTTACATGCCGGATTACCAGTTACCAAAGGAACTAAGTATATTGTGGTAACGTGGATTAGACAAGGATTACCTCAAAAACAATTTGTAAAAATATAATCTGAATACAATAATACTAATTTTTATTTTAAAGTTATTATTTTAATAGTATTTATAACCAAAGGTTATAAAAAATGGAAAACAAACAACCACCATGGATTTTATTAGTTACTACCGGAGCGGGAAATACTGTAATGGGTGGTGCTGATATTTGGGTAAACAATTTTTTAAAAGAAGTTTGGCCTAATCTCCCCAACAATCGGTATTATAGATTATTAATAGATTCTAAAAGACCTGGAAACTTTAGAGAAGATTCCATGCCAAAGAATTTAAAATTTCATTTTCATTTTGATGATGAAGAAATAACTGAAAAGTGGTGTTCCGAATCTTCTTGGATTCATTTCCTACATGCTCACTACCATCACAGAGAACATCTATGGAAACATGAGGATAAATTCGGTTTAATGTTTGTACATGCATATCCTAACGATATGGTGGATGTGGAAAAATATTTACCAGAATTAGAAAGGTTACAATTTCAAACTAAAGTAGATGTGAAATTTTATGATGAACTTTTATTAACAGTCAAACGTAGAATTTGGATAGGATTGAACCCAACATCAATGCTTGATAATTTTCCAAACTACTCATATACAATTCCAAATTATTATGAGTTCAAAGGACCTGCTCCATTAACTACTCACGTTGATAATGGTTCGGTTGGATTTGCTGCTAGAGCTGAAACTCGTAAGTGTTTACATTGGATGAATGGTATAGAAAAAGGTTATGCTTTAACCGGTCAATATGATGTTCAAAACCTAAGAGATACTACTTCATTTGCATTAAAAACTACTGATATCTATCAATGGGAACCTGGTATTCATCAAGCGTTTATGGGTAAAAATTGGGGAATATTTCATGGAGCATCATTCAGAGAACCATTTGGATATAACATATTTCAGGCATTAGATTATGGAAAATTACCAATAATTAATAAAGATTGGTGTACTAAAGTTGATTACAAATATCGTGCGAGTACTAAAAATGAATTTGATGGATGTATTAAACAAATGGTAAAGGATTCTCATGAAACTCGTAATTTTGAAAGAAACAAGTTAATAGATTTCTTAAAAAAATACGATAATAAAAAAGAGTGGGTAGACCAAGTTAGAAGTCAAATTCTTTCTTTCTTTTAATTAAATGTTAAAGTTTTAACTTTTTTTTATCGTTTGGAGAAATCGTATATATGTATATACAAAGGGGGTAGGGGGTTAGTGCTATATAACTTAAAACTGACAAAATAATAAATAAAATTTATAACCCTTAACTGCTTAACTATTATAGTTATGACACTACTGAATATTGATTCAATAAAAAACTTTTTTACTCATAACCAAAAAGAATCAAAAGATTCCAATGGAAACTCTTATGTAGAATTGGAACGTGTACCATATCGTTGGACACATGGTGCTACTGATTTACATTTAGGTGATGGGTTGTTAATTTATTCTATAATTCATTATCTTCGAGCTAAAACTTGTGTGTGCTTAGGAAGTGGTGGGGGATTTATTCCAAGAATAATGACACAAGCTAGATTTGATTTATATGATGCTGAAATCTTTAGTGGAAACAATGATATAAATTGGGGAGATATTGGTTCTACATATTTGGTAGATGCTTCAAATGGAGTTGGTGGATTTACCGATTGGACTGATGAGAATTCTTTCTTTAGAAAAAACTTTGACCCAAGGTTATTACTTACAACTACCGAACGAGCTTTCTATGATTTTTTTGTTAAAGAAGATATAAAAATAGATTATCTACATATTGATGCAGGGCATTCTTATGAAGATGTAAAACAAGATTTTGAATTATATTCTCAATTACTTCAACCACATGGTATAATTTCTATTCACGATACTGATATCTCATTTGAAAAAGAACATTATATAACAGATGATATAAGAGATGGATATCACCAAGAATACGCAAATGGCCCTGCTAAATTAATCCAAGAATTACAAGAAAATCCAGAGTGGGAAATTTTCAACTTTTTCAATAATGGTATATTTAGAAGTAGACCTGCATCAACTGGTCTAACAATACTTCAAAGATGCAAAAAATAAATTTGGTTACAGTTGTAGGACACAACACTACATTACTTCCTCATATGTTAAATCACTATAAAGATATCGTAGATGAAATTTACGTAGTGGTTTACAGGCAACACGAACTTGATGGTATTTTAGAAGATGTAGTAAATCTTGGTATAAAACCATACAAAGTAGTTACTGAATCTAAATTTAATTGGGAACGAGTAACGGAATTATATAACGAAGTTAAACAAACCAAACCAAACGAATGGTGGGTGGTATCAGATGATGATGAATTTCATATTTACCCCAAACCAATCAGAGAAATGATTTTTGATTGTGAGGAAAATGGTTGGGAATTTATTACAGGTGGATTTCTTGATAGGATAGGAGAGAGAGGTTCGTTTCCTTTAGTGAAACAAGATACTAACATTTGGGAAGCGTTCCCACTTGCAGGATTTTTTAGATATCCAATGAGTGGGGCGATGCCAAATAAAGTTTGTGTAATGAAGGGTTCAGTTGATGTAACACCAGGTCAACACTTTGCAAAAGTTGATGATAGTGATACTTGGAGAGAACGAGGATGGAATCATCCTAAAAGATACCCAACTAATAAAGGGTTTGTTCAAGTACATCACTTCAAGTGGGACTCGACTGTTTTAGAGAGACTTAAGGAAGTTTCAGAAACTAAAGAAGATTATACCTATTGGAAAGAATATCGTAAGATGTACCGAGGTATTCAACTCAATGATTGGAAAATTGATGTTGATAATAACGAATATAAGTTACAGAAAATGATTCGTAAGAATTATAGTGAGTATAATAAATGGAATGAACTCACCGAAGTTATAATTAATATATGAAAGATAAATTAGCAATCATAGTTCCTTATCGTGATAGACAAGACCACTTAGATGTCTTTGTTCCTCATATGCATGAATTTCTGAAAGATAAGGGAATTGATTATACTATTTTTATTGCAGAACAAACTGATGATAGACCTTTCAACTATGGTAAACTATGTAATGTAGTTACTAAAGAAGTTGGAAAGGAATATACCTACTTTGCATTTCATGATATAGATATGTTACCTATTAATGATGAATGTGATTACTCATATCCAGATGAACCTACTCATTTAGCAACTAATGTAGAGGCACATGATAATAAACTACCTTACCCACAATACTTTGGTGGTGTAGTTTTAATAAATCGTGAAGATTTTGAAACTGCAAATGGATATTCCAATGAGTATTGGGGCTATGGTTTTGAAGATTTAGATTTACTTTACAGATTACAACGAAGTGGAGCGTATCTTGAAAAATTTTATGATTTGAATCAGACATATGAAAGATATGATGAAAACGATATACTTCCATATAGAATTGAAAATGTAAAAACAACTAATAAACTTAAAAATCATAATATAGATGGAATTAAGTTAAATAAAGCAGATTCTTTAAAAGGTAGAATTAGTCCTGTTCTTAAAAGAACTATAAATAGTTCATTTTCAATATCACTTTGGTTTAATGATGGGGGTGATGTAAAATCTAAAAAGAATTTATTTTCATTTGAAGGTATGGATTCTGGATTATTTTTAGATAATGGAAAATATGTTATTGCACAAATTTGGGATATCGCCGGTAAGAGTTATGATATTTCGTTTGATTATAATAGAAATAAATGGAATCATGTTGTTTACAAGTTGGATGTTATAGAAAATGAGTTAACAATTTACTGTAATAATAAATCAAATAAAGTTAAACTACCGAAAGATTTTAAAATACACCCACATTACATATATTCAGTAATATCTGATAATAATAGTGAAATATCAATTGCTTCCATAATAACATTTAATAGCGCTTTGAATGATGATGTGGTTGGTGAATTATTTTACAATGGATTTAAGACATTGGATTTGATACAAAACAAATATGGTATTTCTTGTGTTAACTTATATACTTTTAAATCTAATTACTCCAATAATCTTTTATTGGATAATGGAACATCATCTACTCATTTACAATTTACAAGTCCATTAAATACTATTACTGAAAATGTAGAAACAACTTCTATTATTTACTTACCAGTTAGATTAGACGGAAAATATAAATCATTGGTTCATGATGATGATACTGATATTATTACAAAATATTATAAATACGACCCTGATGTAGAAGAAAACGCTGATATATTCTTTCACGATGTTATTCCAAATAAATTGGATATGAAACAGGTTGGATTATCAACATTACAATATAAATTATTAGATAAACAAGATAGAGAAAAATATGAACTTATTAGAATTGTTACATAACGAAAAAATTGTAATTGGTTTAGAAAAACTAGCCAATCATACAACGGAATTATCACAATCTAATGGTGATTTTTCATCAGTATTTCCAAGTATATTATTTATGTTGGAAATGGTATTGGATAAAAATAAAGTAAGTACGGTATCAAGTGATATTTTTGTACAAAAAGAATATGAGGATTTCTTAAAAGAAACTGAATTGTTAAAACAGAATTTTTTAGCAAAATTAGATTCATCATATGAAAACAAATCGGATGTAGAGAAAAAAATTGTAGATTACTTAAAAAAAGAATTAATTCAAAATAAAAAATTAAATTATGGCAACATCTAACGAACCAGAAAACAAAAGTTTAGAAGAAAGAGGTGTTAAGGCACTTGAATCAATTGCATCTTCACTAGGTGATATGAATGATTGGTTCTATGATTTGGATGCTGATTTATGGCAAGAACGTCTTGAATGGTATTTAAATGAATTCTATCAAATAGCTAAAACAAAAACAGTAGGAACTACTAATAGGCCAGAAAGAGAAAGTGAGAGAATCCAAGAGACAACAGAAACTCAAGAAACAGATTCAAACTCATAAACTTGGAGTAATCGTTCCATATAGAGATAGACCTCAACAATTAAAAAGGTTTGTTTCTCATATGGAAGATTATCTCAAGGATATAGAGTATGAAATCTTTATCGTTGAACAATCAGATGATAACCCATTTAATCGTGGAAAACTTCTGAATGTTGGATTCAAATCCGCATGCGATAAAGGATGTGATTACTTTGTATTCCATGATGTGGATATGTTACCCGAAGATGTAGATTACTCATATTCAGATAAACCACTTCATCTTGCAACTCATTTACAAGAACACGATTATGAAACCACTTTCTTTGATTACTTTGGTGGTGTAACAATGTTTACTAAAGAAGATTTCAAAACTATTAATGGATTCTCTAATGAATATTGGGGATGGGGATTTGAAGATGATGATTTATTAATAAGATGTGTAAACTCTGATTTGGAATTAGATACAGAATCTACTCTTAGAAGCGATATTAACGAATTTGAGGCATTTCAATTTGAGGGATACAATTCTTATATAACCCTTTCATCAAAAAATACCTCATTGCTTGAAGATGATTTTTCCATTTCAGTCTTAGTAAAACCACAAGGTGTTAAATTTAACGAAAACAAAGATTATGATGAACTACCAATTATTTCTATACCAGGTCATAACATTGGACTATTTTACAATTCCTTTCGTAGATTCTTTTGTCAAACTTACGATGTAAACAAAAAACCATATTCGATTTCTACTGATATTATTGGTGAAAGATGGGTTCATTTAACAATGGTTTATTCCGATAAAAATTTATCATTTTATATAGATGGTGAATTATTGGAAACTCAAAAAATTGATACTGATATTCTTCAACTATCTACTGATGAAATTTTCATAGGTGCTGCCAACGGAAAGAAAACTAATACTGATTTTTTCTATGGTCTAATTGGTGGTGTTGAAATATATGATATTGGATTAACCTCAAAAGAAGTAAAGGAAATTTCACAAAATCCAACTAAACCAAAACTTAGAAATTTTGGAGAATTTAAATCATCTGAATATTTGTATTCTCAACTTTTACCTCAACTATCGAGTAATGAAACTTGTATTGATTTAGGTGGACAGTATTCGGTGAATTTAAATAATATATATTTATATAAAGATGTTCAATCATTTAATACGTTCTTACCAAAACCATATCGTAGAGATAGTAGATTTAAATCTTTAAAACATAAATCAAATGCATCGGTTGGTAATAAATGGATACACCAACAAACAAGAAAAAATCAATTAAAATATTATAATGAAGTTAGGCATGATATTGTTGATTTTAAAATTGATGGATTAAACACTCTTAGATATACTTTAATAAAAGAAGAAAATAACGGCCGAATTTGTAAATTATCAGTTCAGATATGATAAGTAATGATGAATTTGAATCTTTAAAAAATAAGTATATATGTACAGCTCCTTTTGATTATATAGAAATATATGATGATAAAACAACTTTATGTTGTCCAGCGTGGATTGATTCAGATACTCATAATCCAAAAAGTATATTAGATGGATTCAGAAGTGATGTATCTAAAAGAGTAAGAGAATCTATATTAGATGGTTCATATAAATACTGCAGTGATACTCTATGTCCTTTTCTAAAAGATATGAAAGAAAATGGAAACATTAGAACTGAATCTTTTTTAGAAAAAAATGAAGATACGTTAAAGTACTTTATAATTGATAAACAATTTCCAAGTGTAGTAAATTTTTGTTTTGATAGAAGTTGTAATTATCAATGCCCTTCGTGTAGAAATGAATTTATAAATTATTTAGGAGCTGATAGAAATTCTGTTGATTTAAAACTTCAAGAAGTAAATACTGAAATTTCTCCATATATTAAACATATAAATTTAAGTGGTACTGCAGACCCATTTTATTCAAAATCATTTAGACAGTTTTTAAGAAACATAAATCCAAAAAATTACCCTAAATTAGAAAATATTCATCTCCATACTAATGGAAGTTTATGGGATGGGAGAATGTGGGATTCTATGAAATCTATACATCCATATGTAAAAACTTGTGAAATTTCTATTGATGCTGGTACAAAGGATACTTATGAAAATAAAACAAGAATTGGTGGTAATTGGGAAAGTATATTAGAACGAATATCATTTATATCAACAATAAATACAATTGAACGATTCCGATTCTCATTTGTAGTTCAAGATACAAACTATAAAGAAATGAAATTATTTTACGATATAATTTCTAATATATTTAATCACAGACAAAACATAAATTTAGAAATTTACTATGGTAGAATTGTAAATTGGAATACGTTCACCAATTTAGAATTTGTAAATAAAGATGTATGTGAATCATCCCATCCTAATTACAGTGAATATTTATATGAAGTTTTAAAATTAAAAAATTTACCGAATATTATGGGAAATATTCCAAATTTAATAAATGAAAAATAACACTATAATAACATTAGGAGACTCATTTACCTTTGGCTCAATTAACCATCTTAAATCAGATTGTGACTCTACAATATGGCCTAATTTACTTGCAAATCATTATAAAAAAACACATAAACTTTTTAATAACTCTATGCCAGGTAGAGATGTTCAAACTATAATAGATAATTGGATTAAACTACTTCCTCAATTAAAAGAAAATGATATTTTAATAGTAGGGTTGCCTACATTACAAAGATGGCGAAAGCCTATGGATGTTAACAATTGGAAAACCATACAAGTTGATGATTTATCTCTTACAAATAGGTTTCAATTACCTGAGCATGTCTGGTCGGAAGGGGAACTATCACCCAAAACTAGCTTTAATGAATTGGATAATTATATTAGATTTTTAAATGAACATGAATCATTTGTATATAATTTTAATGAGATAATTAAAATATTAGTTGTATTAACACGATGTAAATCATATGTTTGGTCTTGGAGTGATTGGTTAGATGTTGATATTCTAACTGAAAACATTTCAGAAATAAAAAATAATATTGGGTGGGAAACATCACATGATGAATATATAAAAACAAATGGAAAGTGTGGAGCAAATGATGATTTACATTTTTCAAGTAATATGCATCATAAATTTGCAAAATATATTATTTCAAAACTTTATAATATATGAGAAACGAAATTATTAAAACATTAGAAAAATTTGGGTGCACTGATGGTAATCAAACTGGATGGAATCGTACAGTTAGTACCACATTAAATCTACATAATAAAAATCAAGAATTAGATTGGATGCCAAGTGATACTCAAGAATTGTTTCTATATAATATAAAGGATAATAAAAAATATCTACAATCATATATTGATACTCCTATTAAATATAAATTAAATGAATATGGATTTAGAACAAATGATTCATTTGATTCCAATCAACCTGGAAATGTTTTTCTTGGGTGTTCTCATACATTTGGAATCGGGCATTATTTAGAAAACACGTGGTCTTATAAAATGAATAATATGGTAGGTGGTAAATTTTATAACTTATCCCAACCAGGTTGTGGAATTGAATCTGATTATAGGATGTTATATGCTTATATGGATAAAATTAAAATAAAAAATGTTTTTCATTTTCTTGGATTCTATAACAGATATGAAGTTTATAGGGATGATATGTTTAAATCAATTTCTTTTACTGATGAAAATTATATAAATTTATACAGAGGTATGTTTGATTCACATTCATCAAATGAAAAATTACTTATAAATCAAATAACACATGTAGATGCAATACAAAATATCTGTAACAATCTCGGAGTTAATTATTATGTGATTAGTGATTTAGATTTTTTTAATAGTGACTACATGTGTAATTTAAATTCACTTTCCGAAAATAAAGCCCGTGATTTAATACACTATACAGTTGAAATACAAAATGAAATTTATGAAAAATTTAAAAAATTATATATTCATAACAACATAATTTAAATGGAAAATTTTTTACCAGAAATAGGAGTAATTGCCGGGAACTTTGATGTAATTCATCCTGGTTATATACAATTGTTTAAAGAAATAAATGATAATTGTAAAACTCAATATATATTACTACATGATGACCCAACAATAGAAAGACCGGAAAAGTTAAAACCTATTTTGAGTACGGAAGAAAGAAAAGAAATGTTAAAACATTTTTTTAACCAACCAACTTTTCTAACTTATAATACTGAATCAGAATTAAAATTCTTATTGAAATCAATCAATCCTGATATTAGATTTTTGGGTGATGATTATTTAGAAAAACCATATACTGGTGATGATTTAGGAATTCCAATTTATTGGATAAATCGCTCTCATGGTTGGAGTACTACTAAGTTTAAAAAAGCAATAGCAGAATCAATATGAAATTAGGAGTTTGTGTACCATATAGAAATCGTGAAGCTCATCTAAAAGAGTTTGTACCTACCGTTGGTAAATATCTTGAAGAACAAGGTATTGAATATTGTATGTATTTCGGCCATCAAGTAGATGATAAACTTTTCAACCGTGGAGCAATGAAAAACATTGCAGCAAAACACGCATTTGAAGATGGGTGTGATTATATAGTTTGGCATGATATTGATATGATACCAGAGGAAGGATGTGATTATTCTTTTCCAAAAGAAAATCCAATTCATATTGCTACTAACATTTCTCAAATGAACTACGAACTAAAGTATGAGGAATACTTTGGTGGTGCAGTTTTATTCTCAAAAGAACAAGTAGAAAAAACTAATGGTTATTCAAATGATTATTGGGATTGGGGAATGGAAGATGATGATTTGTTTTGGAGATGTAATCTTGAAGGTTATGCAAACAACCGATATATGAACCAAGACGGTAATAAGAGTGATTATCTTTCTTTTAATGGAAAGGACTCCTTTGTCCAAATCCCATGCACTAGAAAACTCAGAAATTTAACTTCTCGTTCTCATACCATTTCAGTATTAGTTCGTGCACATCAACAAGAAGAAAAAGTTCCAATTTGGTTAGTAGGTGATACTGAAAGAAGATTTTGTGAATATCCAATTATTCGTAGACCAGGATTTGATTATGGGTTAAGTTATAATAATTCACGTGCTTATACTGCACAACTTTGGAATAATAATAAAGAACATCTTTATCAATGGATGAAGAGATATGAGAATCAATGGACGTGGGTAACTCTTGTTGTTGATGATAACAAAATTCATTTTTACATGAATGGTAAAGAATCCGATTCTCGATGGGGTACTGGTACACATTCTCCTCAAGTTTTTGAAGGTATGTTAAAGAGATATGGTAATGTTGATTATTATTTAGGAACTACTACTTCATTAAGTATTGAAGATGTTTCCAAATGGTTTAAAGGTGATATTGCAGATTTGAAAATGTGGGATAGGGCTCTAACATCTCACGAGGTTTCTGAACTTTCTAATAATCCAACTAATGATGGTTTATCCCTACATTATGATTTCAAAGATGGGTTAGTGTTGGATAAAACCAACAATGGTGGTGATGGTATAATTCACAACTGTGAAGCAAAATCAGAAGAAATTAAAATACCATATACTATAATTCCACATAGAAAGCCTGGTAGATTAAAATGTTTACCACATAAAGATGAGGGATTGGTAAATATTGGAGGGGTTGATAAATGGGCTAAAGGTGAAACTACTGCTCGTAATGAAAGACGTTATGTTCTTCAGATGCAACAAGGTGATTGGGATTATAAATCCGATGGAATGAATTCTCTTAAATACGATTTAGTTGGTATAGATGAAATTACACCTAAAGCAAAAATGATAAATGTTAAACTATGAGTACATTTCAAACAATAAAAGATGAATTGGATGGTGTTGGTTGTGGATTTTGTTTAGCTAAATGGACACAGGTTACTATGCATTTACATAATGGATTGACTCATTCATGTCATCATCCTGTACCTCATAAAATTCCATTGAGGGAAATCCAACGAAATCCTTCTGCACTTCATAATACACGTGAAAAAAAACAAGCAAGAAGGCAAATGCTATCGAACCAACGACCTTCTGAGTGTGATTATTGTTGGAATGTTGAAGATAATTCAGAAAGATTTTCAGATAGAGTTCTTAAATCATCCGAGCCATGGTCTATTGTAGATTTTGAAAAAATTAAAAATTCAAATGCACGTGATAATTTTAATCCAAGATATGTAGAAGTTTCTTTTTCTAATACTTGTAATTTTGCGTGTTCATATTGTTCTCCTTTATTTTCATCAAAATGGATGGATGAGATTATTCAATCTGGTCCATACCCTACCTCTGATAAATTTGGTAGAATTGATGTATTGCGAGATGAAGATAAAATACCATACAAACAATCGGAAGATAATCCATATGTAGATGCTTTTTGGAAATGGTGGCCAGATTTATATCGCGATTTACATACTTTTAGAATTACAGGAGGAGAGCCACTTTTATCAAAAGATACTTGGCAAGTTTTAGATTATATTATTGGTGAAAAAAATCCAAATAAAAATTTAAACATATCTATTAATACCAACCTTGGTATACCTGATAATTTGTTCAATAAATTTATTGAGAAAGTAGAAAGAATTATTGATGAAGATAGGGTAAATGAATTTATAATATATACTTCATGTGATACATGGGGAGAACAGGCAGAGTATATTAGAAACGGTCTTGTATTTAATAAATTTTGGGATAACATTAATATCTTATTAGAACGACTTCCAAGAGTTACTGTTGTAATAATGGGAACGTATAATATGTTCTCACCTTTTGGGTATAATAAGTTATTAGAAGAAGTATATAAGGTTAAAAAACAACATACTAACTCATCGAGATATTGGAAACATTCTTTAATATTAGATACTGCATATTTACGATATCCTAAACACCAAACAGTTCAGTTATTAGAACCACATCATAAAGAACTTATACGAAGTAACGCCGAATATTCTTACTATTGGAGTTCACCTGTATTTAACTCAGAACAAATTGGATTTACTGGTGTTGAAATAAATAAAATAAAAAGAATTTATGATTGGTCTATTTCTGATATAGATGTAGAAGTATTAAATTTAGAAAGAAATAACTTTGTTAAGTTTGTAGATGAACATGATAAAAGAAGGGGAACTGATTTTACAAAAACTTTTCCAGAATTAGAAGAATTATATTATAAAATAAAAAACGGATGATAATAAAACAAGAACAACCGTGGTTACTTTGGCCAAAGAAATCTTCTCATGGAATTTCTCAAGGTAATATTCATGATGTATTTGAAGGCAATAATGATTTTACACTATCTTTCAGAATTAAAGTTCTATCCAAAGAACCTAATAAAAGAACTATATTTGCTAAATTACCAAATTATTTTGGAATAGATGTTGAAAATGATAATAACAATATATTATTCATTTATAAAACAGAAAAAGATGGTGTGGTTGAACCTAAATATATTTTTATAAATGATGAACTTGGTTGGGATTGGAATTTTCTAACTATTCGTTATTCTAAGAAATATAATATATTGGATTTAGTTATAAACAATAATGTTGTTTATGAAACTCAATTTGAAAGTAATGAGGTATTTGAAAAATCAGATGATGCTCATTACATATTTGGTGCTGGAAATTTTCCTCATAACAATTTTAACTTAAATTATTCAGAATATGATATTGATTTTTTATTGATATCGAGAGAGTATACTCAATTATCTGATATTTATGAGTTATATGACGATTTTAATACAAAATCAGAAAATGTAGTAGGATTGTATAATTTTGATAAAAAAACAGATTATCAAATATATGATTTTACTGAAAACTCAAACTTTATCCATCCTATGTTGGATTCTAAATCATATAACTAATGATGCAACATTATGAGAGTATAAAAACTCAATTAGATTCGGTTTCCCCAAGTTTCTGTATAGCAAAGTGGTCTCAATTAACACTTTACTTACAGACTGGATATAATCACTCTTGTCACCACCCCACCCCTCATAAAATTCCATTAGGTGAGGTATTGAATAATCACAAAGCTTTACACAATACAAAGTTTAAGAAAGTTCAAATGTCTAAGATGTTAAAAGGAGAAAGACCGAGTGAGTGTGAATATTGCTGGAAGATAGAAGATTTAGGAAAGGGATTTCTAAGTGATAGGGTTTACAAATCAGCACATGATTTTTCTCAAAATAAATTCCAAGAGATAGTAAACGCCAAAACAGAAGACATTGAACCAAGTTATTTGGAAATAAGTTTTTCAAATGCATGTCAATTAAAATGTGCGTATTGTTCTCCTGATATATCATCTACTTGGATGCAGGAAATAGAACAATATGGTGGATACCCAACAACTTCTAATTATAATAATTTAGAGTGGTTTAAAGAACAAAAGAAAATGCCTTACAAACAAAGTGAGGATAACCCATACGTAGATGCATTTTGGAAATGGTGGCCAGAGTTATCACCTAAACTACATACATTAAGATTAACTGGTGGTGAACCACTTTTATCTAAAGATGTTTGGAAAGTCATAGATAGTGTTATTGAAAATCCTAATCCTAAATTAACTTTTTGTATAAACACCAATTTATTAGTACCAGATGTTCTTATAGATAAATTAATTGATAAGTTAAATCAATTAGATGGTAAGGTTAAAGAACTTCAAATATTCTCAAGTGGAGAAGCAAGTGGTAAAGCTAATGAATATATGAGATTTGGTACTGATGATAAAAAATGGAGACGTAATTTTGAAAAAGTACTATCACAAACCAAAAATGTTCTTGTTGCTAACATGACAACTGTTAATTTAACAAGTGTTGGTACGTATTGTGATTTTTTAAGATACCTTTTAGATTTACGTAGTATATATAATAAGGAAGTATCTTTTAATAAGGTTCAATTTATGTCCAACTATTTAAGATACCCTGAATTTTTAGCAATCACTATATTGGATGATGGTGCTAAGGATAAGTTTAAGAAAGATGTTGAAGAACTAATTGAGGAAAGAAGTAAAGATAATTGGAAATATGATAACGATGGTTATTTAACCAACGAACAAGTAGACCAATTGAACCGATTAGTAGAACATATGTATCAGAATAAATTTGAAGATACAGAAAAATTAAATACAATACGAAAAGATTTTTATAATTTCGTAAATGAATACGATAAAAGAAGAGGAACTGATTTCAAAGAAACTTTTCCTGAACTTAAAGAGTTTTATAAAATATGTCAAGAAGTATAAAAGAAACGAGTGATTTAATAAATTCCATATCTCCATCATTTTGTGCAGCAAAATGGTATAATGTATCGATATGGTTGGGTAATGGAAGAACCGCTTCTTGCCATCATCCACTTGCTCATTATATTCCTAAAATGGAATTGGATAGAAATCCCTCCGCAGTTCACAACACTCAATTCAAAAAAGGATTAAGAAAAGAAATGTTAGAAGGTATACGCCCTTCTGAATGTTCTTATTGTTGGACTGCAGAAGATGCTGCGAAAAAGAATGGAGAAGAAATATATTCAGATAGAGTGTATCAATCTAACCGATATACTACTGAAGAAATTTTAGCAATAAAAGATATTCCATGGACAAAAGATGTTATTCCAAAAACAGTAGAACTTGCATTTGATAACTTATGTAATCTTGCGTGTTCATATTGTAATTCTGAATTTTCTTCAACTTGGGCAAAGGATATTGCAACAAAAGGACCTTATACAGGAATGAAAACTTCTGGAGGTGGTACTTTTGAAAATGATGGTTCCCATGCAATGCCGTTTGGAAATAAAAACGAAGGAAACACTTATGTAGAAAAATTCTTTGAATGGTTTCCTATGATTCGAAAAGGTTTACAAGAACTTAGAGTATCTGGTGGGGAACCATCTCGTTCTCCTTCGTTTTGGAAACTATTAGATATGTGTGATAATGATAACTTCTCATTCGCAGTTAACTCCAACCTAATAATGGACGATACTCGATTAGATAAACTTATCAATTCGGCGGATAAGTTTAAATCCTTTGATATTTATACTTCGGCAGAATGTGGTGGTAAATTACAAGATATTGTAAGAGATGGATTTGATTGGGAGATATGGGAAAGGAATATGTGGAAAGTTGCCAAATCCGGCAAAGTAAGTGGTTTGCATATCATGATGACTGTTTCTGCTTTAAGTGTATGGGGAATTGATGAATTCTTAAAAAAGATTATTAGTTGGAGAAAAGAATTAGGACATAAGGAAATATTTTATATGTCAGTTAACATCGCAAGATTCCCATCTTTTCAAAATGTTAACATAATTGACCAACAAATAAAAAACCAAATTGCTGATAAAATTGAAACCGAATTAAATCAGAGTAGAGAATGGATGCATGAGTGGGAACAAAATCACTATGAACGATTAATTGTGTATTTAAGAAATGTTGAAAAATCATACGAAGATAAAGATACAATTGAAAATAAAAGAAATGATTTTAAAAACTTCTTAGAACAATTTTCGGTAAGAAGAAATAAACCTTTAGAAGAATATTTACCAACCGATACATTAAATTGGTTTAGAACATTATAATATGGAAAATACAAAAGAAAACCCAGGAGATAAAATTAGTAAAACATTTTGTGTTTTACCTTGGATACACTTAAACACATGGCCTAACGGAAACGTATATCCATGTTGTTTGACAGATTGGAGGGAGGATGTTGGTAACTTAAATGATAATACTCTTGAAGAAATCTGGAATAATGATAAGATGAAAGATATCAGACAACATATGTTACAGGGTAAAAAACATAATAGTTGTAGAAAGTGTTTTCAGCAAGAAGATAATAACTTGGATTCAACAAGAACCTCCTCAAATAGACATTATGAAAGTCATATTCCGGATATAACTTCAAATACTTCTGAAGATGGACATAATGAAGATTTTAAACTACTTTATTGGGATTTTAGATTTTCTAATTTATGTAATTTTAAATGTAGAATGTGTGGTTCATTTTTATCATCAAAGTGGTATGATGATGATATAAAAATATTTGGTGGTTCTGAATTACCAAAGGCTATTATAAACGTAAACGATTATTCTAAAAAGGATATAAATTTCTACTTAAATGAATTTATCGCAGACGTAGAAGAAATATACTTCGCAGGTGGTGAACCTTTAATCATGGATGAACATTACATGATTTTAGAAAAACTAATTGAAATTGGACATACTGATGTTAGATTGCGTTATAATACTAACCTTGGATTCTTGAAATTTAAAAAATGGGATAACTTGGAATTATGGAAACCATTTAAAGAAAAAAATCCATTAAATGTTAATATATTCGCTTCTATTGATGGTATCGGGGAACTTGCGGAATATAAAAGAAGTGGGACAAAATGGCCAGTAATAGAAAATAATATGAAAATATTATTAGAAGAAGGTTTTAACTTTCATATCAGTTGTACTACAAGTATTTTTAATGTTTTACATATTCCTGAATTGGTAGATAGGATGATGGAAATTGGATTACCATATTACTGTATACAATTAAATAATGTATTAACAAATCCATGGTATTATCACATTAATATTCTTCCTGATGAATTAAAAGATAAAGTTAGAGATAGATATAAAAAACATTTAGAATCCATGGAACCTCATGTTAGAGAAACATTCGAACCTAAGTATGAGAGTATATTTAGATATATGGATGAAGAACCAATGGATGATTTGGATAAACTTAGAAGAGGATTTAAACAAATGACTCAAAAATTGGATAAAGGTAGAAACGAAAGTTTTGTAGAATCTATACCTGAATTGGCCGAGTGGTTTAATTCAATACCTGATGATAAAGAAATTGATTTACAACATTTAGTATAATGGCGGATAATAGATTTATATGTGATTTACCGTGGACTCATTTGAGTATCCACCCACACGGAAATTGTTCTATATGTTGTGTTGCGGACCACTCGAACATGCAGTCTACCGCGGCTAATAAAGATGAACATGGAAACTATACTCAAATTTTAAAAATTGGAGATGGTATTGAAAATATCATAAATTCTGATTCATATAAAGATATCAGAAAACAAATGATAAACGGAGAAAGACCGGCGGCATGTAGTACTTGTTGGAAAGTTGAGGATGCTGGTGGAAAATCTAAAAGACAGAAAGATTCCTATCTTTTTCCAGATGTTGATAATATTACAAAAGAAGATGGTAGTATTGATTTAAACTTAACCAATGTAGAAGTTAGATTGGGTAATTACTGTAATTTAAAATGTCGTTCATGTAATGCAGAATCTTCCACATCATGGATTGATGATTACTACAAACTAAAAGATAGAGTTCCACTTCCAAGTGGATATGATAAATTAAAAAACAGTCATCACGTATCTTATGATTGGGTTGAAGATGAAGGTTTTTATGATAATCTTATTAAAAATTCACCTAATATGGAACAACTTCATATTAGTGGTGGTGAACCATTTTTAGTACCTAAACACTTTTATCTACTTGATAGACTTATAGAGGATGATTTGGCAAAAAATATAAAAATATTTTATATAACAAACGCGAATTATAAATACGAAAAGATAAAACCGGCTTTAGAGAAACTTAAAAAGTTTCATGCCGTTTTTATTAGTTTTAGTGTTGATGATATTGGAAAACGAAATACTTATATTCGTAGTTTAAGTAATTGGGAATTAACAATTGAAAACATTAAAAAAATAACAACCGATTTTCCAAATTTTCACTATACTATTACACAAACTATAAATGCATATAATTTTATGTATTGTGAAGAACTTTCTCAATTTTTACTTAAAGAAAAAATAATGAGATTTGAAAATGGTGGTTTGGTAAATCATATAATTACAAACCACGTTCACTCACCTGAGTATCAAAACGCAAATGTCCTTCCATTGGAAGTTCGTAAGAAAAAAATAGAATCTATTAAAGGATTAGTTGCTCCGGAATTCTACAATGATATATTGGGTAGGTATTATGATGCTCCTGAAAATGGGGAACTTGAATTATTTAAAAAAGTAACCTACACCGTAGATGAAGTTAGAAAAGAAAGTTTTAGTGAAACCTTTCCAAAACTATTTGATATTATAAAATAATGGAAGAATTAAAAGGATTAGAATGTGTTCATGCTTACAATGGACTGAGAGTTGCAAACGGAGGTTATGTTACTCCTTGTTGTTATTATAACGAAGCCGATGCGCTTTTAGATGAAGATGGTAATGTTATAAAAACAGATACACATACATTTAAACAAATGATGGATTCTCCAAGTAGATTGGATTTGATTGATAAACTTGAGAATGGAATTCAACATAAAAGTTGTGAAAGATGTTGGGCTGATGAAAAAATTACAGGACAAAGTAAACGCATGCGTGATACTAAATCTTGGAAACGAACAAAAGAAAGAGAAGTAAAATATATAGAATTAAATCTTGGAAATACCTGTAACCTTGCATGTAGAATGTGTGGTGTAGGTGCAAGTATAAATTGGATGGATGAACATCGTGCAGTGTATGATGTTGGAACTGGTTGGAGAGATGATAAATTATATAAAAAAGAAGTTAGAAATCTTTATAAATCATATGAAGATGAATCTTTATTTTGGAATGAGTTATATAAAGAATTACCAACGATAGAAACTATTGATATGTATGGTGGTGAACCAATGTTGATGAAAAAACAATGGGAAGTTCTAAAGAAATCAGTTGAACTTGGATATGCTAAAAATCAACAATTACATTTTAATACAAATGGTACAATTTATAATGAAACTTATATCGATATATTAAGAGGATTTAAAAAAGTAGTACTTAGTTTTAGTATAGATGCTATTGGAGATAAATTTGATTATATAAGACACAGAGCACATTGGAATGATGTTGAAACTAAAGTTAGAACTTGGATAGATTTAAAAAAGGAATGGCCTGAATTGGAAATTGATATTTGTGCTACAGTTACTAATTTAAATATATATTGGATAGATGAAGTTGTTTCATTTGCAAATGAAGTAGAAGTTCCTATATATTTTATAAATGTATCTTTTCCAGATTTTTATACTCCATATACATTGCCAACTAAACATAAAATTAATGTTACTGAAAAGTTAAATAAATTTATGGAAAGTGGTGTATGTATGGATTATCAAAAATTATATATAAAATCTGCTTTAGAATACATGAACGAAACTGATAATCATATAAGTACTTGGAGAAAGTTTGTAAAAGCTACAGGATATTTAGATGGTACGAGAAAACAATCTTATTTAGATGTGTTTCCTGAAATGAAAGAATATGTAAATTTCGAAATGGTTTAATATGAAAATACTCATTACCGGCGGTGCTGGTTTCTTAGGTTCGGTTATAACAGAAAAACTTTTAAATTCAAATCATAAAGTTACGGTTTTAGATAACATGATGTACAATCAAACATCATCAATAGTTTATTCTCACAATAAATTATTTAATTTTGTATATGGTGATGTTAGAGATACTGAACTTCTAAAGAAATTAGTTTTAGAACACGATTTAATTATACCACTTGCAGCAATTGTTGGATTTCCTGCATGTGAACGAGATAAAGATTTAGCAACGGCAATAAACTACGAACATGTAAGAGTAGTTTGTGAAGTAGCAAAAGAAACAAACAAAAGGGTGGTTTACCCGAACACCAATAGTGGGTATGGGATAGGAGAGAATGGGGAGTGTACTGAAGAAAGTCCACTTAACCCCATTTCACATTATGGTGTTACCAAAG
>Ga0209137_1001769_pt1 | contig 19974 bp, 8 predicted proteins | sample SaaInl5LU_22_DNA_FD_184642 | JGI IMG/M metagenome (GOLD analysis project Ga0209137, IMG submission 184642) | Marine microbial communities from expanding oxygen minimum zones in the Saanich Inlet - ESP_105LU_22_DNA (SPAdes) (version 2) | ecosystem: Environmental > Aquatic > Marine > Intertidal... | reverse complement strand
TGTTGTCATTTTTCCCAGTAAAAAAAAGATACGGCTCTTTAATTTATTAATGTATAGAATTACAACAAATATTATTTATACTGAATTTAGCGAAAAGACTTTTTCTAATTTTTATACTCTACTTTTATTCTACTATACTTTATTTTTTGTCGATTTAGTTGTTTTTGATCCACTCTTTTTTATTTGACCTTTGCTTAATTTTTTCGAACTTGTACTCAATAATGCTATACGCCCTTCACGGTATTTATCATACTCCTTTTCTAATTGGTCTAATTCGGATAACCATATTGTAGATATACTACGATTACGTAGCTCTTCCAACTCTTTTTTCAATCCTTCGTTTTCTGCTATTAATTTTTGAACACGGGTCTTAGTCATGGTATGCATCGGCATATGTGTCAAGTAATCATACTTTCCATTTACCATGTCATACTTTTTCGATTGTAAGCATTGATTTACCTCTTCGTCTGTATCCAATTTACGTAAATCAATCGAATTATTTACCACTTCTACTATAAACAAAGCACGATTGGATAACTCTCGTACTTTGTGCTCCATTTGGTCGATTTGTGCTGCCTTGCGCTTTTCATACATTTGTAACCTTACCTGATAATAATCATGAATGACATCTTGTACTGTTTTATATTTGGTTAATTGCTTCTGGTGATTGAACATATTCATGTTCGTTGTAGATACAGTAGTAGTTAGTTTAAGAGCCTTCTCTAAACCATTGATACCCATTGTATCCACCGAAGATTCTAATTTAGCCTTCATACTCTTTTCAAATACAATTGTTATATGAACAACCATCTCTGTAGAAATATTGCTAAAGTCCTTGATAATAGATTCACCCTTTTTCTTCTTATTACTACTTCCTCCTAAACCATTATCTAATAAATCTTCCAAAAACGATATGTAATTCATCGTCCATGTTCCAATCGGCAATTCACGGATTATTATCGTATTGTCATTAATGGTTTCATAGAGTCCCTTAATTAAGTACTTATTTGGTTCTAACATAGAAACAGTGCCTTGGAAACCTTCGTAGTATGGGTTGAAATCCATAGAATCAACTGTCGTTTGATCTTGTTTCAATAAACCCCGTATGTACTGGATTAATTGTTGAGGATTGTAAGATGGGATGTTACAGGAAAATCCAGTACCAATACCCGAAATACCATTACACAATGCAAATGGAATAATCGGACAATAAAAGGTTGGTTCTACTATTTGCCCATCATCGTTAATATAATCCAGTACAAGATCATCCGCCTCTGGAAATAGCGCACGAGTGATCGGGTTCAAATAAGTAAAGATGTATCTTTCCGATGCACTATCTTCACCACCTTTCAATCGCGTACCAAATTGACCGTTTGGTACCAAAAGGTTTATGTTGTTCGATCCTACAAAGTTTTGCGCCATATTGACAATCGCACCATTTAAACTGGCTTCACCATGATGATACGCACTATTTTCAGAAACATACCCGGAAAATTGAGCCACCTTGATTTCTTGTGTTAAACGACGCTTAAATGCACAGTACAATATCTTTCTTAAACTTGTTTTTAACCCATCTACCATATTGGGTATGGATCGTTCGCAATCATATACACTAAAATGAACCATCTCTTTGTGGAAGAAATGGTCATACGAAACACATTTATTATTGGTATCTAAATAAGCACCTTTATCGTACTGTTCTAACCATTGCTTTCTTTCTTCTGTGCGCTTTTTATTAAATACCATGTCAATTGTATTGTCACTTTTTTCCGTCTCGTGATGGAAATCGACCATTTTCTTATTGGCGAAATATTCTTTGAATTCAGTAGCAGTCGATGTTCCTAAACCTTTGAAATATTTCAATGTCCATCCTTTTGTTGAACCATTTTCCAATGTCTCCTTCCACTTTTGATATTCTCCTTCGTTGTAAAATCGTAGGACTTCGCTGTTTTTCTTTGCACGTAAAATTGGCGTATTCATAAAACATAAAAACCCGTCGATTTTTACCAACGAAGGCCATAATGCATGAAATAAATTAATACAAAGACCTTTAATATGAGAACCGTCTAAATCCTGATCTGACATGATCATGATCTTACTGTAACGTAATTTACTATTTACATCTTCCATTGACTCATAGTTTTCATTAATGCGTAATCCAAGTATCTTAATTAAATCACTTAATTCGCGATTTTCACTTAAATCGCGAGTCGCACCTCGTACATTCAATACCTTTCCTTTCAATGGATAAATACCAATAGTATTACGATCATCGGTATCCAAACCTGATACAATTCCTGACATAGCACTTAATCCTTCCGCCAATATTAATACACATTGTTTGGATTTATCAGTACCAGCATAATTCGCATCGACAAAATTCGCAATCCCTCGTACAGCACGGGTTTTGCTTCCATCCATTTTGCGCTTTGTACGACCAGCTTCTTTGGTTTCGGTTAATTGACACGCCATTTCCATGACACCCATTTTAGCCACTTTTTCAATGAAACTGTCGCTTACTGTACAAGATGATCCGAATTTAGAAGATGGTGTATTCATATAATCTTTGGTTTGACTATCAAATGAAGGATTCTCAATATCACATCGCAAAAATAATAACAATTGTTCTTTAATAGTGGCTTGATTAACGGATACTTTCTTCTTTTTTTCAATATAAGCACATAACTTACGTACAATTTGTCCAAGTATATAATCCACATGTTTTCCGCCCTTGTGCGTACAGATACCATTTACAAAGGAAACTTGTCCGAATTCATGTTTGGGATTTAAACAAACCGCATATTCCCAACGATCACTTGTACTTTCATATATACGTTTGGTTTCCTCTTTAGGACCAATGTAGAAATCCAAATATTGGTTGAAATTTTTGATCGGAATTACATTTGAATTGTATTGAAATTTCACTTTTTTTGTAGAATGATCTGTTACTGCAGCTATATCATAGGCGCGTTTTTCGAATAATGCTTTCATGTCATTGGATAAAGTAGTAAGACCTAGGCGTTTGAAATCCGGTATAAATGATACTTTCGTATAAGGTTTTGATTTGGAACACTTGGTGATCTTAGGTGGATCGATTGTCTCCAAATTGTTATGAAATGTTTGACAATATTTTAACCCTCTGTTGTGATCAACTGTTTCAATGTACCCCCATGATGACCAAATCAATACCAACTTGAATCCAAACCCGTTCTTTCCACCTACAATCTTCTTTTCGGTTTTGTCATAATTAGTAGAAGTACGCAAATGACCGAATATCATTTCGGGTATCCACATATCTTCTACTGGATGCTTTGCTACGTCAATACCATTACCGTCATTTGTCAATGTAATCATTCCTGTACTATCCTCTACATCAATTTCGATTGAGGATACCAACCTTTTATTAGACGCTTCACTTTGAATCATACGTATAACATGATCACGACAATTTACAATCCCTTCGTCGAACAATTTATACAACCCAGGGACATATTCAATTGTTTTTAGTACAATTTTTTTTGTCACCGGATCCATAATCCATTGTTCCGAATCCACCTTTTCTACTGACCCAATATACGTATCTGGATTGTCCAAGACATGTTCTTTATCCGTTTTACGCTGATATTGTTGAGCTAATTTCGAATTAGCAGCAGTAGAAGTAGTAGCGGGTTTGGTTGTAGTTTTGGTTTTGGCTTTAACAGACATTGTTCTTTGTACAAAGTATTCGATATGTGTAAGATACCAAATAAATGCAAGAGTGTAAATGAAACTTTAGTAAGTAAGGCTTAGAAAAACTTTTTTAAATAGCACAAATGTATAATATATATCGAATATATGTAACACTAGATTTTATATGACTTATTAGATGAATGATTTAATTTTCAATTTTAGTTAAAATTCTACATAGAGGATAAATAGTGAGGGTGTATATATCGCCATATATAGAGGCTTTTTATATAAGTAGGAAGTATATAGTATTGTGTAATAAATTTAACCCTTGAAATATGTCACGACCAACATTACCTCCTCGTAAAACAATATGTAAATGTCCAGACGATGTCGATCCTTTCATTAATACTCCTAATTCATTAGACAATGCAAATTCATCGACTTCGATGCGTTTATCCGAGAGAGTGAGATCACTGAAACCGAAAAAAATATATCAAGGACAACCTACTCATTTAGAGATATTTGGGGCTACATTCACTACTGCAAAAGTGAGATTTAGATACACTGGAAGTCCATTGTATTATATTATTACTGTACAATCCGATATGGATAAAAACGACTTTCATGAATTCCAAGCAGAACAAAGGGATTTCTATAATGGCTCGTATAAAATAGTCGGTTTAACCCCTAATACATTGTACAATGTACATGTAATTGCAAATTATGTAAGCGGTGATGTGTATCCAGTTAATCATGATAAAAAATTCCGTACTTCTGATGCAGAAGGAGAAGTCAAAGATTTAACTGTGATTTACCCACAAAACCAACGCTATTTTTTACAAGAAAATACCGAATATTATACAACTTTCGCCATTGAATTTACCCCGCTCAATGACCGAGTTGATTATAGAATAAATTTACCTGATGTACTCGAAATACCTGTAGATGTATCCTATGAAGATATGGTTACAATTAAAAACACACAGGGTAAATATCGCATGGATTTCGACCTCTCTATCGAAATTCCATTTGACACATCATATACAGTATCTGTAGAAACACTATATGGAGAAGATGACGACCGATACATATATACTGCTACTTTACCTTTTAAAACATTAAATGAACAATATACGAGTACTATAGACTTGTCCTATATTTATAATCGATCCGCCGAGTTAAATTACTCAGAAATTACCGATATACCTGGAGTACAATACAAAATCTATTTGGATACTATTGAGAAATACGACCATAAAACATATTCAAATAACGGATATTTTCGATTTGATCATTTGTCCATTAATCAATCCTATAACACTCAAGTATCTACTATATTTCCTACTACCAATAATGAATACATTAATTTCCCCTATACTTTCACTACGTTGAATGAAAGTGAGTCTGGCTTTGAAAATGTCATTGTAAAAAATAAATCCATTGATATTTCGTTTATAGACGCCTCGGGTACAAATGAGATTTACGATGTTACAATAAATCCTACTGATGGAGTAGTCAGTGATATTTGTTACAATACACGCAATGTATCCTATACGAATTTACCGATTAATACAAGTTATACAATATCCATTCAAGTCACGTATCCACCTATTACCGCTCTTCCGAATTCTACTGATATTAGTAATGTTTATGTAGTAACACAGGATTTCACTACATTAAATCAAGATGTGGTTACAGAATTGCGTGCAGTAGAAATACCGAAAATGAAATCCGATGTTGTCATTTCATATCAGCATGCACCTGATTTCAGAAAAACTGGTTTTCAATATCAAATTCAATTAAAAAACAAAAATAATAATGCAAATAGTGATATATCGTCAGTGTCAAATCTGCATACTGAATATACATTTACAGATATATCAAGTGGTATTTATACATACCTAGTTACTGCTATTTATTTGCGTACTGATATATCACCTAGCTATAGTTATACAGTTAGTGGGGAAATTGATGTAGAAACTCTATCACCAGGGTTTTTGATTGTAAGTACCACAGACACAGAAATATACGGTACTTCTATTACATTTGCTAAAGATGAACATAATAATGCAAATGATAATTACGGTAAAACGAATCACAATAGTTATGATATATCGTATGTCGATGAAAATAACGAATCGTTTTTCATTGAAGATATAAAAACATGGATAGCCAATACCACCTACACGATCGAAAATTTAAAAAGCAATACTACGTATTATTACACTATTTACGGTAAGTACAAATACGAAACTCCATTAGATAAATACGCAACGAGTGGATATTTTACTACTAGAAATGAAGATAAACCAATTATGTTATCTAGTACAGTTACTAGCTCAAGTATTGACTTGAATTTTCATTCAATTGGTAATACTGGTGTTTCTTATACAATTGATTTATCTGGAAACGATTTTAATTTTACTATTTCAGATCTATCTTACAACGAAAATGGTTCTTCGTATTTAATTGATTCACTTACTCCCAATACCAAATATAATGGTGATATTTCCGTAACCTACCCATATAAGAATCACACCTATAATAAACTATTCCATTTTACTACACCAAACGAAGGCCCTGCAACAACAACTGTACAAGTATTGTATAACCACCCAGTACATGGTGACAAGATTCTAATTAACAACGATCTCATTCAAGAAGGAAATGTAGAATCTGTTACAAATGAATTGTGTTTATCTACAGATAACTCTGTACAAGAAACACTACTGGGATCTCGTGTTATGTTTTCAATACCAAGTATAGACACTCCCTATAATTTAAATACTCTATCCACTTATTTTGTTCGTACAACTGTACAATATAAAAATTACGATCCTTACTTGTTTTATGTATATGAATCAGGGAACTATGTCTCGAATACTGATATTTTCAAACCCATTATGAAAGATGCGATTGCTACTGTACAAAATACATCAATACGATTAGATTGGATCGATTATCGTATTACTAATCAAGTCAGTGATTCCGATATTTCGTACAGTATTCAGATTACTGATACAACAAATGGTATTACTATTGTTGATACATTGCTTGATTATACCGTACAAGATTATACTGTAGCAGATCTCTCCATGAATACTACTTATAATGTAGATTTCTCTCGATTGTATAATAGTAGTCTATCTATATCGAATGAAATATTTCCAACTAAAACAATTACAACCCTATATGAATCGTATATACCAGATGTACTATCCAATATTCTAGTCAATACCATGAATCCGGATAATTTGATCGTATTTGATTTGAAAAATATCAACCCAATACAAGTAGAGGAAAATAAATTAGTACTGGATAATAGTAGCGAGTATATCGCCCATGATTTTATTATTGATTTGAACTTGGACAACTCGATTACAACAATAAATGGTAAGATCGAGACAAAGTATCGAAATACAGAATCGAATAACCCTTATATCTACTACGAAACAAAAACATATGTATCTCCTGATTTTTCTTTTCATGTATTACCTGCAACCAATGTTGATCCCATTGAACATATACGTAATAGCCAATTTGATATTTCTTCTACTGATATTTCTTATCAATTCTCTCCAGATACTGGTATTGTAAGAGCAGTACCTCCTGAATGGTCAGGTCATTTACTGTATGCTGTAGATAATAGTAATGGTACATTATACGGTCACAAATATCTAGATCTAGACCCAGCCGATGATGATATTGATCAACATATAATGCTGTCATCGGGGGCTGGTTTTAGTATATATTTACCAGAATTGACTCAATACGTGTTTGACTATTTCTACCGCAATTATTATGAGGTTTCGTTTTATGTAGCCAATCATTTGGTCGCCAATACTTCTTACGGAAATAAGGAAATAGGACATTTACGTGGAACAACAAGTCCAAATATCGAATACCAAATCCAATTAGTAGGTGTGAATGGAGTTCTATATGAAAGTAACCCTATTGTTAGTACTGATACAGATTGGAATAAAATTGAAATGAAGTTTTTCAATCCACGTACAGTTCGCAATGTAAAATTACGTATTCAACGAAATTCTCTCGAATTGAATCATTTGTACATTTCTAATGTATCCATTCGATCATTACATCAAGAGTTTTCACCTGTACCATCATCTATACAGATATCACCAAACAAATGGTCTGCTTTAGAAGATGCCCCATATGATAATGCATTACAATGGAGTAAAATGTATAAAAATGCAGAAGATCAAACAGTACTACAGTTATCTACCAATATGACAATTGGTTTTTGGTTATATATACATGAAAATAGAACCATTGATAAAAAGGGGATTTTTGTACTGGGAAATTCGAGTGATGTCAATGTAGTGGATTTAGAATCCAATAACATCATTTCTCTCTATATGTACAAAAATAAACTTATACTGGAAAACCAAATGCATTATTCAGATTATACGCGTCATTCAATTGAAATTTCTTATGCAGTAGGAATCCCGATTTACTATCAAATTGTTTATCAAAATGGAATGGTTTTTATTTACCAAAATGGAGAGAAAGTAGTAGAATCCACACCCAGTAGTTATATAAAAGAAGCATCGGTCAATAATATCCTATATATAGGAACACCAAAACAATTATACACAGGAATTGTTTATCGTGATTTCCAATTTTACAATTTTCCTTTTACTTCAACCCAAGCAAAAAGTGTATATGAAAGTTTAAAATTAGAATACTACAGTATAAACAACCAAACTGCATTACTTAATTCAGATAAAAGGACACTTGTCGAATTAGATTTGCTTAGTAGTACTAATCAATATCAAGATAAGACGGTTGATATTATTTTGCACAATGGAGAGAAATTAACGAGAACAATTCGTTTTTATGAAATGAAAAATGATATAATATTTCCTTTTAACCATGACAACAATGACAATGATAACAATGACAACAATACCATCAATTCACCATTTACGATATCATTTTGGATTATTACACCTTCATCATTATATTCTACTTATTACTTAGATGGTCCTGTTATATCATTACAAGAATATGTAAATGATTCTGCGAATGGAACTAATGATAAAATTATAATTAAGAGTGTCCAAGGCGATTTGTATTTTGTAGCTGGAAAATTGGATGAATTGATAGTAGAAAAATATTGGAAAGATAAAAATTCAATGAACCATTTTACATTCGTTTATACTGAAGGTACAATTCAAATTTATAAAAATGGGTTTTTATATACAGAGAAAAAAGACGCAAATAGATTCCGTACAATACAAAAGGTTGTCAATCAAATCAAATTAGCACAACACGGATGGATATCCGAATTGCAATATTTCAGTGAATCTTTGGATGAAAAAACAATTTTTTCTCTTTACGTGAATCATTATCGTAGTGGTGTTTCTTATGACATTAGCGGAGGTATTTACACGATTAGTTATCCACCAATAGTCGGAAATGATGTTTCTTTTGTTAATTATAAGATTGAAAATAACGAACCGCATGCAAATACATTAACTGTACCAATGACAGGTACTATGTCTGTATCAGAAACAACAGGAAGTTCGATTGATATTACCATGGATCCATTGCAATTGAATGAGTTTCATAAACAAAGTAAGTATTTCGATATCATACTGGATGACTACGGTATGAGTACCAAAGTAGATGGATCAAATCGATTATACATAGAGGCAATGGGTTATGTCCCTGACACTGATCATGTGTTAGAAGGTACTACTCTACAATTAAATTTGGTAAATTTACCAGAATTAAACGAAGGACAAACTAGACCGTTTTATAGTTATACAATCAGTGGTGAAAATATAGATGAAAGTGATATATGTGGAGGACAATTAAGTGGAACAATCCAAGAAACAACCAGCATTATCATACGCGATGATTATAAAACAGAAGGATTAGAAACCTGTATTATCTCCATTCAAGAATTAAACCTTGCTACTACAATTGATATATGTGACAATGCACAAAATTTACTTTCCGTAGATAAACCATTTGTGGATACGGATGATACGTTTATCATTACAATGACATGGCCAAATACATGGCCTGAATATACTACACTGGGAAGGGATGTGTCATATACTATTACTCGTGGTAGTGATCTTGTTATACCTAAAATTAGTAGTGGTGTATTTACAAGAGATAGTTCAGGTACCGGAAGTTTTATTGTTACTAGTGAATATACAGTTGAAACCGTATTACCCCAACAGTTTTTTACAATAGAATTGGATGAATTCGATTCAAAAGTAGATGTTGTTATTAACGATTTTATTATTCCACGCATTACAGTTTTTAAATCAGGAGATCCTACTGTAAGTGAGATTAACGAAGGTGAAGACTTTGAAATATTATTTGAAGTTCCAATTAATTGGAGAACTGATATAACTGAGTATCCATATATAATCGAAGGAAGTCAATTTAATGTAAATGATATCAGTAATTCAAGCGATCCAAATTATTCAGGTGGTACCGATATTGATATAAGTATGACAGGTATATTTAAACTAGATTTTGATAACAATATTAGAAGCAGTCAATTCACATATACAGCATCTGAGAATCTGACAATAGAATCAGATGAAGTATTTAAAGTAAAATTACTAGATCCAGTTTATAAAAACGAAACACCATCTTCTACAGATATTAGTTATGAAATAATCAGTAATGATTTCACTGTTGTCAATACAGCTTATCAACCTTATTATTTACTTACAGTTGGTGGATCTGTAGATTTAAGTGGTACTGTATATTATATTAACGAAGGTAGAACATTTACAATATCACTACTTACCTCTAAAGTAACAGGTACAATACCTTATAGATTAACAGGATTAGAACAAGCCGATTTGGAATCAGGTACTATTAATGGTGTTTTTACATTACCAGATATAACAACTTTATCCTTTACATTGAGAGAAGATACTACTACAGAAGGAGAAGAGAATTTCTCGTTTGATTTAATAGCAAATGAAATAGTAGTATCCAAATATTTCGTTTTAGTAGATACAAGTCAATTTCCTGAATATGAAATGGTTGGTTTTGATGAACTTGAAAATAAAATATACACAATCACTATTAAGAACACAAACCATCCTTTTATGACCAGCCTACAAAAAGCAGCAGTCATAATTTATCAAATAGATGGTGGTGCAGTAAATCAAAATGATGTGAAAGACATAAATGGTAATCCTGTAAATAATATTGGTAGTTTTCAATTCAATGAAAATCCAGAATATACAATTACTTACACATATGATAAAGGAGGACAATTTATTTTTACAATCCTTAACTTTGACGGTTTGCCTTCGAGAGAAGAAAAACTTGGAGAAACTGAATAAAACATTTAAATACCAATAAATACTTAAAAATAATTGCTATAACCAAAACAATAAATAATGTCCGATGATACAGTGTTTGTACTGGTTTCCGATGATGGATATTTAGTCAGAGCAAAAAAGACCATAATTGATCTTCGATCACGTGGTATGTGGTTTGGCGATCTTGTACTGATTAACGTTGGACAAAACCCCATTAATCAAAACTTTTTAGACTTTTATCGTATTCAAGAAAAACGTTTTCCTTCTATTCAAGAAAAAAATACTTTAATTAACGAAAAACTGAATTTCTCTCCATTTTTAGATAGTATAGATGGTCGTGAAATTACAAAAATAAATCAATGGGAAAAATTACATGTAATGGATTCGTATTTTCGAAAATGGGATCGGGTCGTGTTTTTAGATAGTGGCTTACGTGTTTTGGAAGACGTATATAATACAGTATTACTACTTGATTATAAAAACAAATTTTTAGCACCCGACGATGGTGGTAATTATGTGGAATTACCCAATCCAAATAAATTATTTCGAACACAGGTAAGTGAAGCGAATCCATCTCGATTAGAAAAAATAAAACAAGATTTTCCATCGGTTGAAGATTTCGATCAATCGTACTTTTTGAATTGTATGTGGGTTTATGATACATCGATTTTAGAAATATGTTCAAAAGAAGAAATGATCAAAGGAATACTTGAATACCCTATTTGTAAGACCAATGAAATGACCTTGATGAACCTTTTTTTACATTATAAATATCATTTATGGGAGCGTTTCCCAGTTTTTGCAGCTAATGATAAAATATTATTTGACTGGTGTGAAGCCAATAATCCAAGTCCAACAACTTGGCGTGACTACTGTTTTATTAAATACCCTTGTACAATTACGTTCGATGATACATAGTTTCGTCTAATTTATTTTTATAGTAGAATATAAAAATAACTTTTTGCTACTGTACTATTAAAAGAATAATATGCTGGAACATCCAACTATTAAAGCCCTTCGTAAAATCAAAATTTGTCATGAAGGATTCAATATGTCAATTATTGAACATCCCGATCATCCTCGCGATTATTTAGCCACTATTCGAGACAAATTCAATACTTCCTACGAATATCCTTCCATTGAAAATATTGTTTATTTAGTTCATTTGGACAGTACATTTCAGGTTATTCATTCTAAAAAACTAGAAGATCCCTTGCGAAAAAGACATGAATCATTTACTACTGGGTTTGAAGACTGTAGATTGATTGATGGTAATATGATGACGGGTGTTTTACTTGATAATACCGACCAATGGGTCCCTGAAATGTGTTTGTGTAATTTCGATCGTACTACTTATAAAATCGACAAAATGATTGTTTTTAATACAGATATAGGAGATGGTGGTGAGAAAAAACCGGAGAAAAATTGGCTCGTATTGAATCGAAACACTACTAAACTATTTATGTTGTACTCATATGATCCTTTACGGGTTATGTCTGTTGATATTGAAACCGGTGATAGCCGTCTTATCCATTTTCAAAAGATATTCAATTTAGAAAATTGTCAAGTACATGGAGGAGGTGTTGTTTATATAGAAAAAGAACGGAAATATTTAGTCAATGTACGTGTAGTCAATGACAATAAATATCAGTTCTCACTATGGCTTTTACTAAATCAACAATACAAACTAACCGGTATGTCCGAAGGATTTCTATTTAGCAATAATGAAAGTTCCAATACTCCAAACTATGAAATGTGCATGTCCTTAATAGAAAAAAACGATTTTATCTATGCTAGTGTCTCTATTAACGACTCGGAAATATTTATATATGAATTCTCACTCGATGATCTACTTAAAAATTCCATCTTCCCTTGTTAAAAATGTAGAAAACAGTCTGATTAAAGCGAAAAGGACAAAATGCCTAAATAACCTTTAGGTATTTTGATTTAGAAAGATCCAATATTTTGAATGAACTTTTTTGAAAACTTTTTGAAAATACTTTTGTAAAAAGATTTTCCATTTTTGGTTCAACTTTTTAGATTCACTTTTTTGAAGAACTTTAGGAAAAACTTTTTTGAAAATACTTTTGTAAAATGAATTCTAAATTTTTTGAAAATAATGGAGAGAACTTTTTGGATTCACTTTTTTGAAGAACTTTAGGAAAAACTTTTTGAAAATACTTTTGTTTGAATTTTCCTAAACTTTAGGGAAAATACTTTTCACGGAAATCCTGAAATCCCATAATGGGTATATTCAAATTCTGTGCTTGTGTAACTTTAGCATTTTTTACATTGACATCTTTAGTAACCACCATAAATGTATTTTTCGATACAGATGAACTAAATGTCACTTGGTATTTTTCTTCTAAAGTTTTCATCAACTCTTTTTCCCTAAATCCTGTAAAAACGATTTTTTTCTGTACAAGTGGATGATCCATTGATAAAACTTTAGGCGTTTTTTCGGTATTACTACGTCCCTCTTTTTCATCACTACTTGTAATTGAAACCGCTCGTAAGCGGTCTTGTAACCCACAAGATGTCAAGAACGATACACACTTCGGCATATTTTCGACAAAACTCTTTGCGTTTTCTTTACCAATACCGTTTATACTAAGCAACATTTTCAGTTTTTCTTCGCTGGTTTCACTTGAGGTCAATATAGAAGGGTATTCATGTAGAATTGGCTTGATTTTTTTCTCACCGAGTCCTCTTCCTAAACAACCACATGCCGCCAATAATTTACTTAGCGGACTACTGGTTATTTTATCATGAATACTCGAGTAAATCTTTTGTGATAATTTTTCCTGAAATCCTTCGACTTGTTTGAAATCTTGTAGAGACATATGTACGATTTTAGGTACAGAATTGTAACCAGCATGTATTAATCTACGTACATTTCCAATAGATAATCCTACTACTTCTAATGTAGTGAAAAATAAAGTGATTTGCTTTTCTAATACCACTGGATCGTCTTCTTTATTGGTTAGAAGAATATCCACATGCGTACTATTCCAACTGTATGCGACCGACGGCATTTTCGCTATATCTGCAGGTGTTGTTACTGATTTAATATAAGGGATTACGTCTCCACTTCGAACCAGTTGAATTACCGCCCCCACACCGATTTTGTTCGATTCAATAAATTGCGCATTGAATCCGGTTGCATATTCGATTTTCACACCCCCTACATGTACAGGAGAAACTCGTACTCTGGGTTTTAAATAACCATCTTTACTAGCTGTCCATATTACGTCTAAAACATGGGTTTCGGCAACTTGATCCGAAATAACCATTTTAAATGCAAATGCATGTTCTGGATTTTTATTTACACGTTCATGTACAGAATCATTGGAAACGATTACACCATCGATTTCATATTTATAATGAGTTCTCCAGTCAATCAGAGTATTGGAGAGAAATTCGTTTGTCAATGACGTCTTGGTTATATTTTGTACAGTATTAAATCCGTTTGCTTCTAAGAATTTCATTTGATCACTTGGTTTAATAGGAGGATGAATTACCTCGTATGCTACAAAATCGATATCAGTAGATGCAGCAGTATTGGTTTTGCGATTGACTAATCCAGCGACCATATTTCGAATATTTGCGAATTTTTTGCTATATTTTTCTTCAAACACTTTTTTCGAAACAATGAATTCACCACGTACTATAATATTGGTCACTTTAGGTATTTGTATAGAAGACAACAAATGGGATATATTTTGTCCTACTAGACCATTACCCCTAGTAAATAACTCCCTTTTACTGTTCAATGTATAATAAAGACCACTTACTCCATCCAATTTACATGAAAGAACATACGGCCCTTTGTATTTATTCATCCAATCACGGAGAGCATTGGTTTCCGGTTTAATTTTGTCCATTGAAGGCATTGGTACAGGAAGATCCGTCTTTTGTTTTTCCGAAACTGGTGCTCCGACTTCTTGTAATGCAGAAGCTTGGGGGAATTTCATAGATAAATATTCTTTTACAATATCAAATTCATTATCGGTTAAAGTTGGAGGTGTCGAGTTATTTGTATATGCATGGAATTGCACATTGGCGGTATGAATCATATCATTGAGATCCTTTTTAGTAAGAGAGTCTAAATATACGATACCGCCTGTTTTAAACAATTTCATTTTTTCTACAGTTGTTTTGGTGGTGGATTTTGCATTATTTGCAGAAGTAGAGGGTGAAGATTTTGGTGATGTCATCGGTTTGGATTTCTTTGTTGTTTTATGTTTAGGTTCTTTTTTGGAATCTTTAGAGAGAACAGGGACACATTCATTCTTTTTATTTTTACGTGTTCCCTTTGGGCATTTTTTTTTCTCACCGTCTTTACCCATGGTATATTATTTGTACAGATATAATACGCTAATTATGTATTTAAAAAAAATGCATTTTCATAGTATAAAAAATGGACTATTCTATTGTAGTGGCCAGGTACAATGAGGATTTAAAATGGACAAAACAATATTCGAATGCAATCATTTATAACAAAGGAGGTAAATTAAATGACGATGAATATAAGTATATATCTCTAAAGAACGTAGGAAGAGAAGGACCTACGTACTATACTCATATTTATGAAAATTATGATAATTTAACCGACTATGTAATATTTTTACAAGGACGTCCAACAGATCACACTGCAAAACTGAAAGCCAGAATCCAGAAATATACTGAGAACAACGAATTGGATATTGATTTTGCATTTTTGAGCGATCGTGTGCTAGACTGTTCCTTAGGTGGTTGTGGTCATCACCGTGAATTGGATCTAAAAACAGTCTATAATCAGTTATTTGACGAAAAAAGAAAATCCAATTTATTTAAATTTGGAGCCGGTGCTCAGTTTATTGTCTCGAAAAAGCAAATACTAAAAAGACCAAAAGAATTTTATTTGAAGATTATTGAAATGCTTAACAAAGAAAAAAATCCAATCGAAGGATTCATAATTGAAAGATTCCATCCATTGATATTTAGTTAAAACATTATTTAGGAAAAAAAATACATGTTTAAAATACATTTAATTAAAGGTTAAAAGTTAAAATCAACATTTAAAATTATTAAATATTATCATCATCGTCATCATTTTCTTCATTTCTACAAAATAAGTTATTCATATTGTATGCTTCTCGATTAAATTCAGGTTCTTTGAACAAATTGTGTATCATATTGTCATCACGGAAACGTATAGTATAGTCTTGTTGAAAATTATTTCTACCAACTCTTCCCATTGCCTGTAATGTCTTTTGTGGCGTCATTTGTTTCAAGTCCTTACCAATAAAACCATGACAGAATTGATAGTTAGTACCGTAGATGTAATCAGACGAGGTAAGTATTAAGAACAATTTTTGATTCGAAGCCAATCGTTTTACTATTTCTTCGTATTGTTTATTTTCTTGTTGTACAAGAACACCTACGCCCATTAACACAAGTACTTTGTAATGTATAGTAATATCCAATTCGATAATCTCTTTTACGTCGTTTTCCGATAAAGATGAACTAAAAGGATCTTTGCTGTAAGTACGTACCCATTTTTCTTGATGTTCTCTACTATTAGGAACATAATTGGGGTTCAGTGTGATACGTTGAACTTGTGACCGCAAATTGTCTAAATTACTGTGAATCGTCTGTAAATTAATATTTTTTTCGTCATCTTTTTCTTTATAATTTTTACTGTTACCATTGCCTTTTGATTTAGCAAAAGTCCCCGAAGACTCGGAATTTTTCGGTTTCAATTCTTCTTCTAATTTACGCTCCAAAATAGACATTTGTTCTTGCAACTTTTCATTATTTACAATGTTATCCACTAAACTGCGTAAAATCGAGTCAGGAATCTTACTTTCTTTTACATAAAATTTAGCCATATTGAGAACATTGTCCGCTAAATAAATCGATGGACCATCTGTTAAAGTATGAGCATCTTTAGTGGTTAAATATACCCCTTCCAATGCATTTAATTTTTCGTCCTTTTTTTTCATATCAACATTGCTTTCGCTACTGATTCGAGTAATAGGACCACCGCTATTTCTACTACTACTACTATTACTTAAACTAGACGGAACACTGTTTAAGCGAGTCAGACCCATATTATTTGAAACTATTTTTCCATTTGAACATTTTCGTACTTGTTGTACAGTTAAATAGGCTTTACAAGACTCCCATTGAGATTCAGTCATAGAATGCAACAATTCTAAATAATAGAGTTTCATGTTATTCATAGTAATTTGTTCAATGGAATCGAAATATTGGTTAATTTGATGATGGTCCCGGTTGATGTAATTGTGGTCATGTACATAGTGGATAAAATTGACGATTTCTTTCAAATCAAAGTATCGTAGTAGAGTCTTGTTGTTTTTACAAAAGGAAGTGTAAGTTTTCAACTGTTCAATGTCATCACAATGAATATGCGGCATGAAACTGTATCCATTTTGTGTTAATATTGGTATGGACTTTTTACAGTCATAAGATGTAATGGTACGAATATCTACCATAGTACTGGTATAATCAAGAGGTTTCAGTATATAGACTTTATTTTCCTCTCTGTATTCCTCTAGGGGTATATAATGACAAACAACGGGTTCTAATAAAGGTAATCCTTCTTCTCTACGTTCATTATTTAATTCTTTCACTTCATCCATTTCATTATTGAACTTTAATAGTTGCTCATTACGATGTTCTTCGAAATATTCATCTACTTGTTCTCGAAAGTCTTGGATACAATCTTGGATCTCGTGTTCTTTAGGCAAAGTTGCACAAGATAAGACCATATTGTATATTTTATTTTCGGTCCAATTCTTTTGAATGGTTTTATGCAAAGGATGGTCTTTGTAGTCCAACGTCATCGTAGGTTCATCCCAGTAGGTCAATAATGTAGAATGATCTTCGTTGAAAGACATCATGTAGCGCATAGCATGCAAATACGAATGTACATCACAAATCATCAATTCTACTTTGGATCCATTATTATGATTCACTTTCCATATTCCACCAGTTTTCCAGTTCTTGGTATAGTCGGATGCGGAGAAATAATGTAGGCGAATATCACTCGGAGTTTCACAGCCAAATGCAAAAGCAACGCGTTTGTGTATGGATATAGCCGATCTAGCCAATGCTAAACCGACATGTCTTGCTACACATACAAATATAACCTTGTATTCATTGGTTAGACCTATAGGTGATAGTGTTTTCCCAGTACCAGTAGGAGCGGTGTATAAAATGAGTTTCGGTTTGGGCGTATAAAATATATCTCCTGTACTGTCAATATCTTCGTTTTGGTAACGCTTGCGCTTTGGTTCTTGAAGACATAGACTATACAATTCCTTTTGATGCTCAAATAAACTTAGATTATCATATTTGTACAGATCAGTATTTTTTTCGATAATGGATTCGGCTTGATATACAATCTTGTCAATTGGTGTTATTTTACGACAATAGTCGATGATTAATTTCATGAATTCCAACACAAAGGGATTTGTATGATCAAAAACGGCTTGATTCCATTTAATTATAGTATATAAAGGTTTTGCAATATTTTCTAGTTGTTTTTTCAAAATAAAGGATAATATTTGATTACATTTTTCCATACAGTCGAATTCATACACATTGTGATTTTGGTTAGTAAAGAGCCGGTCACTGTTTTCAATACGGTATAAATCCGCCTTTTTCAACTTATTTGCGACTTTAGACGATTTCGTATTGGAGTTGTATTTCTGAAACGACGTAATTGTTTTTTTCAATTTAGTGAAATTTGCATCTACAATAGGATAAAAGTACTTTTGATATAGAAAAGCCTGTATTTCAGGTGTAGGAGACAATTTCGTAAAACGAACCATATTTAGATTCGGGTTGGTTACAAGATTGACTTTACTGTTACCTGCTTCGTCTTTTCCATAATGATTGTACATCATGTTTAATATCTTGATCTCACTTTCTGAAATAGGAACTTCAATCGATTCCCATTCGGATTGAGAAAGCTTAGTTTGACTTAAGATATCCATTGTTACTTGATTCAAAAAGGTATGTGGTTTATGTGAATGAATTTAGTAAAATCCGCTTTTTTGGACTAGAGTGAATTAAATAATTAGCTTTAAGTGACTGTAAATAACTTATTTCTTATTTACAGACTTTATAGAACATTATTTTTTTTTCAATTTTTGCAAGAATTTCACTATATATTGATCTTGACTCGATTTATCAACATGGATAAATTCAGGATCTTTCATTTTTTCTAAAAGGAAAGGGTTAATCGTTTCCAATAATTCATTGGAATCTACCCGATAGCACTGTTCTCCGGTTTTGGGTGTATATTCGGTCACTAAAAAACCTTTATGTGTATTGGTTTGAGGTGTTCCTAAATAAGTATAAAATGGAGAGAAAAACGACAAAGGAATTGTTTTATTACAACTGTTATCATATTGTACATGAAGCCAATTTTTAGTAGCGCGGTCACGAATTACAATTAGAGCTTCAAAGACGTCGAAAATGGTTTTAGATGAATAAGCCATAATAGAAAAGGATATATAGAACTAAATAGAATAAAATAATAGTCATTAAATTGTTTTTTACGAAAAACTTAATAGTAGCATTCGTACTACAACAATCAATTTTAGCGTTATTTTTACTGTATTAATCTATTTTGTATTATTAACCTGAATCGTATAATAATATGTTTGGCTTTTTCTCATATGACCCACAATATGTAAATTTTGAAAATGTACAACAAGCCAGTCAAAGACCCACTTATTATATTTTAATGAATGTACTATCCATCCAAGAACAAGATTGTTTAATTAAAGGCACTATTGATGCTTCTCTCGAAGAGCAAATTGTAAATGAAATGATATCTTCCATTGTAGAACCAGACAAACCGATCATTGTGTATGGTAAAAACAATCAAGACAAACGTGTAATACAAAAAGCGACTCAATTGCATAATTTAGGTGTAAAACAGGTTTATATTTATCAAGGCGGTATG
>Ga0209137_1001766_pt1 | contig 20010 bp, 14 predicted proteins | sample SaaInl5LU_22_DNA_FD_184642 | JGI IMG/M metagenome (GOLD analysis project Ga0209137, IMG submission 184642) | Marine microbial communities from expanding oxygen minimum zones in the Saanich Inlet - ESP_105LU_22_DNA (SPAdes) (version 2) | ecosystem: Environmental > Aquatic > Marine > Intertidal... | reverse complement strand
ATTTGTGAATTAATGGTATCATCTTTGCAAATAATTAAATAATTAAATAATTAATATTAAAATTTATTACAATGAGTAAAGGCACAGTAAAATTCTTCAATGACGCTAAAGGATTTGGTTTCATCACAGAAGAAGGTGTAGACAAAGACCATTTTGTTCACATTTCGGGTTTAATTGACGAAATTCGCGAAGGCGACGAAGTTGAATTCGATCTACAAGAAGGTAAAAAAGGATTAAACGCAGTTAACGTTAAAGTTATTTAATATATACTACATAATTTTTTAAGCAAAAGCCACTCCTAAGAGTGGCTTTTCTATTTTCTCTGTTTTATTCATAAAAAAAAAGTAACCGCTAATTGTACTTTTTTATAGTAAGTAATCTTACTTTATTCTTTTAATATCTTAATAACAGCAGCTGAAGAATCTTGTGTTGTTATAGTCATAAAATACAATCCAGAAGTTGCTTGCGATAAATCAATAGATTTAGTAGTATTCATATTAGTTAAGTCTTCCGTTTTAATAAATCGTCCGTTAATATCATAAATCTCTACTTTTAATAGATTGATTTGTCCTGTTTTCTTAAGATTAAAAATTCCGTTAGATGGATTTGGATACACTGTAACCAAACTATTTATAGTATCAAACTCTGATACAGCTAAACTATAATTACAATTGTAAACTGTAATCTCATCTAGATACCAACCTTCTATACCATTGCAGCCATCAGTTCCCATATCAAATCTAAATTGTATGGTTCCGTTAGAATTTAAACCTAAAGATGATAAATCTATTACACTAGTTCCCCAACTTCCCGCATTAGAACCTCCATCTGTTCCTGTAAAAGCTTCTTGACCTTGCATAGGATTATCATTACCAGCTGCTGCAGAATTAATTGAAGAATTATAACCATTATTAATAAATGCTGATGCAGGTAAAAGATCCCAAGGACCATTATTTATTTTATATTTTATATTTGCACCATCCCACTTAAATTCTGTGGCAACATAATGATTAAAAGCCATTTCAAAAATTCCAGCACCAACGTTTGGCATGGTAATAATCGGGCTTTCTAATTGCATAACACCGTTTTGGAAATCTGTTGAGCAATTACCTCCATAAGTTTCACCAATTGGTGCATTAATAGCAAAAACACCACTACCTGTTCTACCACTTGGCAAACTTGTTACTAATTCCCAATCTCTAGAAGTCCACGTTGCTCCTGTTGAAACCTGAATAAAACTCCAGCCATCTGTACCAGTTTCCCAATCTTCAAAATAAATTGAATTATTAATTCCTGCTGCACACATAGCTGGTGCAGCTCCTATAAGAGTAGTAAAACCACATTGAGAGGGAACAATACGCAATTCTACAGCTAAAATTGCATTTGTTAATTGTTGCAAATCAAAAGCTGTAATTATTTCTCCGGAAGCTCCTACAGCAGTTCCTGTTGTAGACAAACCTTGCAGGTTTATTCCTAATAAATCTGAACCAGCAGCTTCTAGGCTATTGGCTAAATCTGTAAAATCACTAGTTGCAGTTAAATATTGACTTTGTGCTCTCCAAAAAATATGAGCCGCTTTAGTAAAACCAATACCAGTTATTGTTTGTCCGTTGTAATTTCCACCGTCTACTAATAGTGCATAAGCATGATTTGGAACTCCTGAGTTTGAGTGCACACCTCCAGAATCTCCTGTACCACATTTATACTGTCCATCTGTAACTTTACCTGGATCACCATTACAAGTTGGATCCCACATATCTCTTATGGCACCACCAAAAGCAGAAGCATCTTCTCCCATTCTCCAGCGGTCGCTATTATTACAACTAGTGCGCAATGCATGATTATCATCTGCATCTTGATAGCTATTTAAAAGATCTACTGTTTCTCCCCAAATATCTGAGTAAGATTCATTTATTGCTCCAGATTGCCATTGGTATATTAACCCACTAGTATATTCTGTGTATGCGTGTCCCCATTCATGCGCTACAACATCGTCTGAAGCTGTACCATCGCAATAATTGGCTGTAGATCCATTCCAATTTGCATTTGGACACGAAATACCTGGATTGTTATTTATCGTTCGCATTTTAGCATCTGCTCCATCATAAGAAGCATAACCAAAAGCGTGATTGAAAAAATGATATACATGAGCAGAAGCCTCTACTTCATTTTGTTGCCAAATAGTTAAAGAACCAGGAAAAGCATCTCCTTCTTGCCAAATCAAGTTTCCTGTATTATCTTCAAAAATCTCCCGATCCATGGCATGAGCAATACCTGTAAATTGTTCTACAACTTCTCCATTGTGCGCATTTACAAAAACAAACTCTCTTACATCTTTGTTATTTCGAACTTCTATTTGGTATACCAAATAATTTCCACCTATATAACCTTGAGCTAAGCCTTTTTGAAAAACATACAACTTAGTACCATGCACAAATAATGTTTCACCAGAGAAATTAATATCTTGATTTTTAACAGTCTCTATTGCAATTGAAAGCGCTTCAGTTTTTGAAAAAGAAGGTGAAGCATTTAATTTAATATCAGTAATATAATTACCATTTATTGCGGTTAAATTATTTTGCTTATTAAAATGAAATAATAATTTACAATCGTAAACAGGCACACCTTGATATTCTTGATTTAAAACAACGCGACGAAAGCCAATATTATCTACTGCTGTTGTATTCAATTTTAATGTACTACTTATATCATCAATTCCATAAATTGACTTATTTGAATTTAAAAAATCAAATGTTTTTTCTGTAATTGTGTTTCCTTTTAAATTTAAAGGATTGTCGTTTGAAAACTTAATAAATTCAGGAACATTAGAATCCTGATTAATTGTAACGCTAGCTTTAGTTTTCTGCTCAAAAGCGTTGATGGCTGTTGTGGTATTTTGCGCTTGTGTCATTACTGAAAAAAACAAGCTAATAACCACTAGGTATCTAGTAATCTTCATAATTTTTTTTAAGTCTCGCTAAATTAGCAGATTACAGTGAACAAAAAAAGTCTAACTTGTTAAAGTTAGGCTTAAATGTGTGTTTTTATCGATTAAATGCTTAAAACATCTCTCTTGCTGAGAAATGAAAAGCACCTTCAATAGCTGCGTTTTCATCGCTATCACTACCATGTACTGCATTTTCTCCAATAGAAGCAGCGTATAGCTTACGTATCGTTCCTTCTGCAGCATCTGCAGGATTAGTTGCACCAATTAAAGTTCTAAAATCCTCTACTGCGTTATCTTTTTCTAAGATAGCAGCTACTATAGAACCACGTGTCATGTATTCTACTAACTCACCAAAGAAAGGTCTTTCGTTATGTACTGCGTAAAATGCTTTAGCATCTGCTGTAGTCATTTGCGTTAATTTCATAGCTACGATTCTAAAACCTGAAGCATTAATTTTTTCTAAGATTGCGCCAATGTTTCCTTTTTCAACAGAATCAGGCTTAAGCATTGTAAATGTTCTATTTGTTGCCATTATATTATTTTTTTATGGCTGCAAAAGTAGTGTATTTCTTCGTAAAAACAATTATAAAAACTATTAAAAAATTGTATATTCGTGACCTATGAATACACAAGATATCGAGGAGATTAAGGTGCTATTAGCAACTCCTAAAAAAATTGCAATTATACCACATAGAAACCCAGATGGAGATGCTATTGGCTCTACATTAGGGCTTTTACAATACTTGTTACAACTAAATCATGATGCAAAAGTTATTGCGCCAAACGATTTTCCTGATTTTTTAAAATGGTTACCAAAAGTGGAAACTGTAGGTATTCATGAAACAGAAACAGAAGCGTCTGAAGCTTTTATTAATACTGCAGATGTTATTTTTACTCTAGATTTTAATGCCTTACATCGTACAGGAAACATGGAAACGGTTTTAACACAGAGTAAAGCTTTAAAAATAATGATTGATCATCACCAACAACCAGACGATTTCGCAAAATATATGTTTAGCGATGTCTCTATGAGTTCTACTTGTGAGATGATATATCATTTTTTAGATAAACTAGACGCTTTAGACAAGATTAATACTGAAATAGCTACTTGTCTTTATGTTGGGATTATGACAGATACTGGATCGTTTAGATTTCGCTCTACAACAAGTACAACGCACAGAATTATAGCCAATTTAATAGATAAAGGCGCAGATAATACTTTAATACACAACAACGTATACGATACTAACAGTTATAACCGTTTACAATTATTAGGTTGTGCTTTAAGTAATTTAAAAGTATTACCAGAACATAAAACTGCATATATTACCTTATCGCAACAAGAGTTACGTGATTTAGATTACAAAAAAGGAGATACAGAAGGTTTTGTTAACTATGCGTTATCGCTAGACAAAACGGTTTTAGCAGCCATTTTTATTGAAGATAAAAAACAAGGTATTATAAAAATATCGTTGCGTTCTAAAGGTAGTTTTTCGGTAAACGAAATGTCTCGTGCTCATTTTGAAGGTGGTGGTCATACCAACGCAGCAGGAGGAAAAAGCGACACTTCTTTAGAGTCAACAGTTGAAAAATTTATTAGTATATTACCATCGTATAATAAAGCCCTTAATAATGAATAAACGCCTTGTTTTACTTTTTGTTTTTGCTTGCGCTTTGTCATGCAAAACTCCAGAAGCTAGAAAACCAGAAACAGTAAAGTCTGGTTCCTTTATTAGTGAATCTGTAATACGTAACAAAAAACTTTACGAAGCCGAAGAAAAAGCTATAGAAGCTTACATTAAAACCCAAGACACCAAGCAGTTTATGGCATCGGAATATGGCTTTTGGTACGCTCAAGATACTGTTGTAGGTGTAAACGCCTCTAAATTACCAGAATTTGGAGATATTGTAAATTTCAACTTTAACCTTTCTGCATTAGATGGTACACTTATTTACACCAAAGAAGAATTAAAAACAAGAAATTACGCTATGGACCAAGAAGCTCTTTTTTCAGGACTTCGAGAAGGTTTAAAAGCAATGAGAGCAGGTGAAACGTTTACTTTTATATTTCCATCTCAAAAAGCCTATGGCTATTATGGAGACGAAAATCGAATTGGAAGAAACACACCATTAATTAGTCAAGTCACAGTAAATTCCATAACAAATAAATAATATTTTTTAAAAATGAATAACATTAAAAACACTATGAAACTTTTTATTATTGCACTATTAGTTAGTATGAGCGCATTCTCATGCCAAGATCAATATCCAGATTTAGAAGATGGATTATACGCAGAAATTAACACCAATAAAGGAACAATGGTTGCTAAACTATATTTCGAAAAAGCACCAGTAACTGTTGCTAATTTTGTTGGTTTAGCAGAAGGTAATCACCCAAGTTTAGACAGCACTTTAAAAGGAAAACCTTTTTACAATGGTGTTATTTTTCATCGTGTAATGAATAATTTCATGATTCAAGGAGGAGATCCTACTGGTACAGGAACAGGAAGTGCTGGTTATAAATTCCATAGTGAGTTCGATAAAAGCTTAAGTCATAATAAAGGCGGTATCCTTTCCATGGCAAATTCTGGAGGTGTTACAACAAATGGCTCTCAGTTTTTTATAACTGAAGTTCCATATTTAAGAGGTGATGCTTACAATGCAGATGGAACACTAAAAAATTGTGACCAAAGAGGTGTAAGTTGTCATCCTGTTTTTGGAGAATTAATTAAAGGTTTAGAAGTACAAGATTCTATATCTAATGTTCCTGTATCTAAAGATAGAAACACATTAAACAAACCGCTTCAAGATGTTGTGATTAATACAATAACCATTATTAGAAAAGGAAAAGCTGCTAAAGCTTTTGATGCTGTAAAAGTATTTACAGAACAAGAACCTTTATTAGCAGACCAATGGAAAGCAATGCAAGAAAAAGAGCAAGAACTAGTTAAAGAAAAAGCTAAAGCAGTAGGTGAAGATTTTAAAAAAGCAAATACTAATTATGATGGTGAGTTTTTTGAGTCTCCTACAGGAATGCTTATGTATCATAACAAAGCTAAAAACGGAAAACAACCTACTAGTACAGATAAAGTATTAATAAACTGTAGTGCTTACTTTATGAATGGCAACTTGTTATATACCACATATGCAGACGTTGCTAAAAAAATGAACCAATACAACGAGCAACAAGACAAAGCCGGAGCATACAAACCGTTTCCAAGTATTTATAATGAATCTGCAAGTTTAGTACCTGGTTTTAGAGAAGCTATGCTAAGAATGAATGTTGGTGATAAAGCTAGAGTTTATGTACCAAGTTATTTAGGTTATGGTGCAGCAGGACGAGCACCAAGAGTACAACCAAATACAGATTTATATTTTGATATTGAAATAAAAGGGATTCAGTAGTAATACTATTTTCTAATTAATAATAAACAGCCTTTTAAAAGTAATTAAAAGGCTGTTTAAGTTTAAAACTGATTTGTTTTTTTGATCTAGTAAAATATACTAAATTCGTTTAAACTATTAAAAATATTTAACACTCCTTCTAATTATAATTGAAATATGAAAAACATAACGTTACTATTATTATACCTTTTAGCATTCAATATTTCTAAGGCACAACAAAAAGCGGTTACAGAAACAGGTGAACAAGTAATTTTATTTGAAAACGGAAGTTGGGAATATGAAAACAAAGAAGATTCTATAGAAAAAGAAACACCAACAAGTACAAAAGTATTTAAAACAGATGAAGAAGCTACTTTTTTACTAAAAAGTAGCAAATTAGATTTTGGTTTTTATTTAGATCCCACATTATGGTCATTTAGCAAAGCTACAGATAATGCTGATGCTGAATATGAACTTGAGCTTAAAGGTGAAGACTTATATGGTATGATAATATGTGAAAAGCTAGAAATACCTATAGAATCTTTAAAAGCCATAGCAATACAAAACGGAAGAGATGCTGCACCAGATTTAAAAGTTGTTACCGAAGAATATAGAATTGTAAATGGTATTAAGGTGCTTCATCTTCAAATGAATGGAACCTTACAAGGAATTAAATTTTCATATTATGGATACTATTATTCAGGCAGTGATGGATCAGTACAATTTATTACTTACACTTCACAAGCTTTACTTGATAGCTACAAGGAGGATTGTGAAAAAATATTAAATGGTATCGTAAAACTAAACTGATAGTAAAGTCTTTAATAATATATAAATAGAACGTAAAAAGCACAATCTAAAGATTGTGCTTTTTTGTTGAAAAAAAGATTCTGTATTAATTACTTTTTAGGTATTTCCTTTAAAATCTCTAAAACAAATTCCCAGTATTTTTTAGCAGAAGAGATACTTGCGCGTTCATCTGGACTATGTGCACCTTTTATGGTTGGTCCAAAACTAATCATGTCCATATCTGGATAGTTTTGTCCTAAAATACCACATTCTAATCCTGCGTGGCAAGCTGCAACATGTGCTTTTTCTCCATTTAATTTCTCATACAAACTGCTTAATACTTTTAATATAGAAGAGTCCATATTTGGAGTCCAACCAGGATAATCGCCAGACAATTCTACCTCGCAGCCTGTAAGCTCAAAAGTGGCGCGTAACATATTTGCTAAATCTATTTTAGAACTCTCTACAGATGAGCGTGTTAAACAACCTATTTTAATAGCACCATCTTTTACAATAACTCTTGCTACATTATTAGAGGTTTCTACTAAACCTGGAATATCTGCACTCATGCGATGTACTCCATTTAAAGCAGCATAAATAGCACGTGATAAGCCTTCTTGGACACCTAAATCCATTATTTTTTCTGGTGTTCCTGTCTTAGAAATTATAACCTCTAAGTCTGGCTCCATGGTTTTTAATTCTGTTTTAATGGTTTTAGCAAGCAAGTCCATTTCAGTATTAAAAACAGCTTCATGTATGGCATCTATAGCAACAATAGCATTGCTTTCTCTTGGTATAGCGTTTCTTAAACTGCCACCATCTATTTCAGAGATACGTAATCCAAAATTCTCGAAACCATCAAAAAGCAAACGGTTCATTATTTTATTAGCATTACCTAAACCTTCATGTATTTGCATTCCAGAGTGTCCACCTTGCAAACCTTTTACTGTAATTTTGTAACCTATTTTAAATTCTGGTGTTTCTTCTTCTTTATAGGTTCTTGTTGCTGTAACATCTACTCCACCAGCACAACCTACACCTATTTCATTGTCTTCTTCGGTATCTAAATTTAATAATATACCACCAGAAAGCAAACCTCCTTTTAAGCCCATGGCACCTGTCATTCCTGTTTCTTCATCTATGGTAAACAACGCTTCAATAGCAGGATGCTGTATGTCTGTACTTTCTAAAATAGCCATAATAGTTGCTACACCTAAACCATTATCTGCGCCTAAAGTAGTACCTTTTGATTTTACCCAATCACCAATTATATGCATCTCGATACCTTGAGTCTCAAAATCGAATACAGTATCGTTGTTTTTTTGGTGAACCATATCTAAGTGCGATTGCATAACAATAGTCACGCGATCTTCCATTCCAGAAGTTGCTGGTTTTTTAATAATAACATTTCCAACTTCATCTTCAATGGTTTCTAAACCTAGTTTAGCTCCAAAATCTTTCATAAAAGCAATCACACGCTCTTCTTTTTTAGAAGGTCTTGGTACTGCATTTAAGTCTGCAAATTTATTCCACAATAGTTTTGGTTCTAAGGTTCTTATTTCTGAATTCATTTTTAATATTTTAATTTGAAATGCTAAAATACAAAAAAGACCTATCTCCTTGTTAAAACCTAGGAGGTCTAACAGAAAATTAACTATTTTTGAACCATGCTGAAAAACAAAAAAATTCTTATTGCATTCGCTATTATACCTGCTTTTCTAATAGTCAAGGTGTTAGCGAAATTTCCGAATTTTATTGAAGCCTATTACAGCAAAGGTTTGTACACTATTACGTCTAAATTGTTTCGTTATACTTTAGGTTGGATACCGTTTTCTTTTGGAGATTTAATCTATAGCCTTGGTATTTTATATATAATAAGATGGCTAGTAATCAATAGAAAACGTATGCTAAAGAATTTTAAACATTGGTTAATTGATGTTTTTGCTGCAGTTTCTTTTATTTATATAGCTTTTCATTTATTTTGGGCCATGAATTATTACCGCTTACCGCTTCATGAAAACCTAAACTTAAAAGCAGATTATACTACAGAGGAATTAACTATAGTGACTAAAAATCTTATTGATAGGTCTAACGCTATTCATCTTAAAATTGTAAAAAACGACACTTTAAAAGTTGAGTTTCCGTATACCAAATCTGAAGTTATTACTAAAACACCAGAAAGTTATGCTGCGCTTCAAAAAATATTTCCAGAATTAGAATATAAAGGAGTGAGCATAAAAAAATCGCTGTTAAGCTTACCACTTACTTATATGGGTTTTAGTGGTTATTTAAATCCGTTAACCAACGAAGCACATATTAACAATTTGATTCCTGTATTTAAATTCCCTACAACTACAGCTCATGAAATTGCGCACCAATTAGGTTATGCAGCAGAAAACGAGGCTAATTTTATTGGTTTTTTAGCAGCAACACATCATAAAGACCTTTATTTTAAATATTCTGGTTATACTTTTGGATTACGCCATTGTCTTCATGAGGTGTATAGACGAAATCCTCAACAATACGACACGCTTCTAAAAACCATTAATCCAGGAATATTAAAAAACTATCAAGAGGTTCGCGAGTTCTGGATGAGCCATGAAAACCCAATAGAACCTTTATTTCAAACTACATATAACACCTACTTAGAAGCTAATAATCAAAAAGGAGGCATGAAAAGTTATAGTTACGTTGTCGCACTTTTAGTAAATTATCTCCAAGATAAAACACTTTAACAGTATTCGTTTGTATTAGAATCATTCTAATTATTATATTTAGAAATATTATCCTATTAAACTATCTCATGATTAAAAAAACAATTCTACTTGCATGTCTTGTGCTAACAATTAATGTATTCGCACAAGAAAATGTCCCAAAAAACGATGGTGTAAAAACCATAAGTTCTAATTACACAGCAGTTACAAATGCTAAAATTCATGTCTCTCCTACTCAGGTTATAGAGAATGGTACCATGGTTATAAAAGATGGTAAAATAGTATCTATTGGTAACAATGTGTCTATTCCAAAAAACGCTGTTGTTACAGATTTAAGTGGCAAAAGCGTTTATCCTTCTTTTATAGACCTCTACTCTACTTTTGGTGTAGAAAAACCTAAAAGATCAGGTAGCAACTCTAGAACACCACAATATGATGCCGAAAGAGAAGGACACTACTGGAACGACCATATTAGAGCAGAACAAAATGCTATCGATAAATTTAGCTACAATACAAAAGAAGCCGAAAAGCTAATTGCTGCAGGTTTTGGCGTTGTAAATACGCATATTGAAGACGGAATTATTCGTGGTACAGGAACCTTAGTAGCATTAAATTCTGAAGGATCTAATGCAAATAGAATTCTTAGTACAAAATCGGCACAATTTTTAGGCACAAGTAAAAGTGCCACTTCTAGACAGTCTTATCCTAATTCAATTATGGGTTCTTTTGCTTTATTGCGCCAAGTAAATATGGATGCTAAATGGTACCAAACAGGAGCAGCAAAAGAAAAAGACAGAAGTTTAGAAGCGTTTAATGCTAATAAAAATCTTGTTCAAATTATTGAAGCAGGAAGTAAAATGAATGCATTACGTTTGGATAAAATTGGTGATCAATTTAATACACAGTATGTTTTTGTTGGTGGTGGAGATGAATATGAATATATAAAAGAAATTAAAGCAACTAATGGAAGTTTTATTCTACCAGTAAACTTTCCAGATGCTTACGATATGGAAAATCCGTTTTTAGCAAACTCTGTTGATTTAGCAGATTTACGCGAATGGAACCAAAAACCACACAACCCTAAAATTTTAGCAGAAAACAATGTAACATTTGCCTTATCAACCTATAAGCTTAAAGATGCTAAAGAATTTATACCAAACCTTTTAAAAGCCATAGAAGCTGGCTTACCTAAAGACAAGGCTTTAGCGGCATTAACCACAATTCCTGCTCAAATACTTGGTAAAAGCAACGAAATAGGAAGCTTACAAACAGGAGCTTATGCTAACTTTTTAGTAACCTCTGGCGATATATTTGATAAAGAAACAACTCTGTTTCAAAACTGGGTTGCTGGAACTAAAAACGAGTTAAAGCCTTTAAACCAAAAAGATATTCGTGGTGATTACACTTTTAATCTTGGTAATACAGATTACGAATTATCTATTAAAGGAAAAATAGAAAAGTTGAAATCTCAAGTAAAAGCAGACAATAAAACTTTAGGTTCTAAAATTAGTTTTGATGAGGATTGGATGAATCTTACCTTCTCTACTATAGATACTACAAAGCAAGAATTTATTCGTTTAGTTGCTAATATAGAAAACACAAGTGCTTTTAGTGGTAAAGCTATTTTTCCTAATGGAAACGAAAGTACTTTCTTTGCTACTAAAAAAACAGATAGTAAAGCTGCTGATGATAAAAATGAAAAAGATGATGATGATAAAGAAGCAGGAGATGATGATAAAAATGAAGAAAAAGGAGAAAAAAGCGACAAAGATGCCGTTGCTAATACTGATAAATTATTTCCAGTAACCTTCCCAAATATGGCTTATGGTTTTGAAACCTTACCAAAACAAGAAACTATATTATTTAAAAATGTAACGGTTTGGACTAACGAAAAAGAAGGTATCTTAAAAAATACAGACGTATTAATTAAAGATGGTAAGATTTCTAAAATAGGACAAAACCTTAGTACAAATAACGCCCAAGTTATAAACGGAGAAGGTAAACACTTAACTTCTGGTATTATAGACGAACATGCACATATAGCAACATCATCTGTAAACGAGTCTGGACATAACTCTACAGCAGAAGTAACACAAGAAGATGTTATTAATCCAGAAGACATAAGTATTTACAGAAACCTTGCTGGTGGTGTTACATCTATTCAAATTTTACATGGCTCTGCTAACCCAATTGGTGGTCGCTCTGCGGTTATTAAACTTAAATGGGGAGAATCAGCAGACAACCTGTTGTATAAAGACATGCCTAAGTTTATAAAATTTGCATTAGGAGAAAATGTAAAACAAAGTAATTGGGGAGATGTTGAAACTGTACGTTTTCCTCAAACAAGAATGGGAGTTGAACAAGTTTACACAGATTACTTCCAACGTGCTAAAGAGTATGATGCTAAAAAGAAAAGCGGACAACCTTATAGAAAAGACGTAGAAATGGAAGTAATTGCCGAAATTTTAAACAAAGAACGTTTTATTAGTTGCCACTCTTATGTACAAAGTGAAATTAATATGTTAATGAAGGTTGCAGAAAAATTCGACTTTAACATCAACACCTTTACGCATATTTTAGAAGGCTATAAAGTAGCAGACAAAATGAAAGCTCATGGTGTAGGTGGTTCTACTTTTAGCGACTGGTGGGCTTATAAATACGAAGTTAATGATGCAATACCATTTAACGCTGCAATTATGCATAATGCAGGAGTAACAGTGGCAATAAATAGTGATGACAGTGAAATGTCTAGACGTTTAAATCAAGAAGCTGCAAAATCTGTTAAGTACGGAAATATTAGTGAGGAAGAGGCTTGGAAATTTGTAACATTAAATCCTGCTAAGCTATTACATATCGATGATCGTGTTGGTAGTATTAAAGTAGGAAAAGATGCAGATGTTGTTTTATGGAACAACCATCCTATGTCTATTTATGCTAAAGCAGAAAAAACAATTATTGATGGCATTACTTATTTTGATATAGATCGTGATAAAAAATTACGTGAGGCAATTAAAAAAGAGAAAAACGAATTAACAACACTAATGCTTCAAGCTAAAAATAAAGGCTTAAAAACAAAACCGATTGAAAAGAAAGAGAAAGCACATTTTCACTGTGAATCAGAATTTTAAGAATCAATTTCAGTTTCAATCTAATTAAAGAAGACTTCTAAAATATTACAGTCTTCAAAATTTAAAAATATTTTCAAAATGAAACAATTAAAATATAAAATATTAGCCTTTGCAGTATTACTTTCATCTATAGTAATAGCGCAACAATCACCTGCTTCTAAGCAAACCAATGCCATTTCTATTGAAGGTGCAACTGCACATCTAGGAAATGGAGAAGTTATTGAGAATTCTCTAATTATGTTTAACAATGGTAAGATTACTTTTGTTGGCAGTGCTAATACAAAAATTGCACGTCAAGGCAAAGTTATGAATGTTACAGGAAAACATTTATATCCTGGTTTTATAGCTCCAAATTCTACTTTAGGTTTAGTAGAAGTAGATGCTGTAAGAGCCAGTAATGATGCTGATGAAGTTGGTGCAATGAATCCACACATAAGAAGCTTAATAGCCTATAATACAGAGTCTAAGATTATTGAGTCTATGAGACCTAATGGTGTATTAATGGGACAAATTACGCCAAGAGGTGGACGTATTTCGGGAACCTCATCTATTGTACAGTTTGACGCCTGGAATTGGGAAGACGCAGCTATTAAAGCAGATGATGGAATTCACTTAAATTGGCCTAATCCTTTTTCTCGTGGTCGTTGGTGGTTAGGAGAACCATCGATGCTAAAAGAAAATAAAAATTATAAAAAACAAATAGAAGAATTGGCTTCTTACTTTGCTGAAAGTAAATCATACCAAGCAAGTAACAAGTCGCCAAGACATCTGCCTTTTGAGGCTTTACAAGGTGTTATTGAGGGCTCAAAAAAACTATATGTACACGTTGATGGAGAAAGAGGTATTACAGATGCTATAAACTTTACAAAAGACACAAATATTAAACATATAGTAATTGTTGGTGGCTATGAAGCTCACAAAGTAAGCAGCTTATTAAAGCAAAACAATATTCCTGTCTTATTACAACGTGTACATAGCGAACCTAATAACGATGACGACGATTACGATTTACCTTTTAAATTAGCAAATAAATTAGTTAACGCTGGTGTATTGGTTGGTTTAGAAAATGCTGGAGGTATGGAACGTATGAATGCCAGAAACCTTCCTTTTTTGGCTGGCACTTGTGCTGCTTATGGTTTAAATAAAGAACAAGCCTTGAGTTTAATTACTTTAAATACTGCTAAAATTTTAGGTATAGATAATATGGTTGGTTCTCTAGAAGTAGGTAAAGATGCTACGCTTTTTATTAGCGAAGGTGATGCTTTAGACATGAGAACAAATAAGTTAGAAAAAGCGTATATTCAAGGACGAGATATTAGTTTAGAATCTCACCAAACAGAATTATACAAACGTTACAGTAATAAGTACAAGCAGCAATAATATTATTTAGAAGTAAATCTCTAATTAAACTTTATACTCTAAATCATGAAAAAAACACTAATATTTGCTTTTACTTTGTTTAGTTTGCTAGGCTTTTCTCAAGAGAAAGAAGCAAAAAAGACAGAGTTGCCTTTTTTAATTAGCGTTGGCAATACTGGTGTTTTTAATTCGGTTTATAGAGGTTAGATTTTATAAGTAAAAACATAACAAAAAATACAACATCACTTCAACGTTTAGAGGAGATGCGTCAAGGTCAATTAATAATATCTACAAAACCTTTAGCCGAATCTTTTAATAGTATTTATCTTGAAACAAGACCTAGCTTAAATATTGAATTACAGCAAATCATGTTTAGCGGTAATTTTCCAAACCCAAGTTTAAGGCGATTTCCGGTAGTTTTTAAACAATAAAAAAAGAGCCAATTGGCTCTTTTTTTATTATGAAGAAGTGTTGTTATTATTTTGAAACTGCTGCTTCTGGTTTGGCAAAAACAGTATTTTCAAGTTTATTTTTAGTTAAAATAACGTCTGTAAACAATAAATCATTTCGCTTATCTCCTATTATAAAACCATCTGCATTATACCATTCTAAGGTTTTAGGTAACAACATTTAGTTCACCATTTGCCAATCAGTATATTTTATAAAATGCCAATCTTTACTTTTTTCTTTAGTAAAATAAGTTACAGTATAACCTAACCAAGTCATTTTATTAGTTTCAGCATCATAATACATAATGTATTCGTCTTCTGGAGATTCGCCAACTTCAGCTGCATAACTAATTTTTATTCCAGGATATGTTTTACTATCAACTTTAAGAGGTTCAACATTTGTATAGGTAATACCATCATCTGCCAATACATAAGGCATGGCATAGAAATAAAACATTAAGTTGTAATAAAACTGCGGATTTCCTTCATACTTGTTTTCTCCTTTATTTATTAGCCAAGCTTCTTTTCCTGTATAACCAATTTTAAAAGCATCAGTTTCTATTAGTGACCTTCTGTCTTTTAAATCTGTTGTTGTTGTTTCGTCTCCTATTGGTTTTTTCATAGTGAAGACTAAAGTATTAAAGGTATTCCATTGGTCTATGCCTCCATGAGCATTTAATATTTTTGTAACATTTTCTGGATAGATTGATGTTGTTATATTTAATTTTTCTTCAGAGTAGTCTGCATTAACAACTGGTTTTGTTTCTTGTTTACATGCCAAGACTATAATTAATGTTAAAGCAAGTACTAGGTAGTATTTCATAATATATTTTAGTTTGATTATGAGTCGTAAATTGAAAATGAACATTACAAAAAAAGCTTCAGTGTGAACTGAAGCTTTTTAAATTACTATTATATTTTATTATTCTATTATTAATTTCTTAATGGTTTGTTTATTGTTTAGGTTTAGTTTTACAAAATACAATCCTGCTTGTAGGCTTTTAACATTAAGCTGAAGTGTTTCGCTTATAACATCATTAATCACTATTTTACCTTGAACATCTATTATTTCTATAGAGGCAGTTCCACTTGAAATATTATTTAACTTGATATTTATAGTACTAGTTGCTGGATTTGGAAATAAAGCGAAGCCATTGACGTTAAATTCATCTACAGATAAATTATTTTCTACAAATTCTGTTTCAAAAGTATTTGTTATTACTGGAGCATTAAAATCGAAATAAATTTCAGCAGTATTAGGAATAATAGTACCAACTGCATAACCAGCGTTTGGTTTTATTTTATAGTAAACGTAACCATTACTTGCAAAATCGTCTTGAGATTGTGCTGGTAAATTAATGTTATCGAATGTCCAAGTTAACTGATTTCCGTTTCGCATCATTACAACATCATGAGTTGCTCTTAAAAACTGTAATGTGCTTAAATCTAATTGTGAATCTACAGTATTTTCTATTCTAACATTTATAGCTTCTGCAGTACCAACATTTTGGAACCTAATGGTATAATAAAGGTACTCGTCTGTTGTTACAAAATCATTATAAATAATATCTGGACCATGAGATTCTTTAATATCATTGGGATCGTAAGAACCAATAACTTCTTGAGTGACTATAGAAACATTGTTTTCGCTAACCACGTCGTTTGCAGCAGTTGTATAGACCACAGAACTTGTAACATACTCACCTAGGTTTACCGTAACTGGAGTATATAATCTAAACCAAACCACTCTTAACTCACCTGGTAAAAGGTTTATAAAATCTACTGTAGCTCCTGTTGCTGTTTGTGTAACTGTTAATCCTGAATCTAATGGATTGGCATCTACGTAATCTACAATTGTGTCATGAATAAAAGTTACTGTTCCAGAGGCTATAGTCGTTGAACCCAAATTTTCAATAACTAAATCGTTCCAATAATTAAATCCTGGTCTTGGCGAACTAAATGGAATTAAATAAACCGATAAATCTTCGCAAGCCATTTGCTCTGTGATTGGAAAATCTACAGTTACAGTGTTGCCATTTAACACTGTAATGTCCTGGAACAATGCTGTTGGTATGTTAAAGCAGTTCTCGTAACCTGTATTTGTTGCAAAAGTTATATCGTAACTGTTTGCTTCATCTTGATTTATTATATTAAAGCTTCCTGTGTTAGAATTTACTGTGCTTATGTTTCCATCATTATTAATTTCATAAGTAAAGAATCCGTTTGTAAAAGGTAGATCTGTTCCATTAAAAACGCCATCGTTATTATTATCTAAGAAGGCATTAACATCTATAAATCCAATATTACTTGCGCAAAACACATCAAAGTCTATTGGGTCATTTTCACAACTAATTACAGAGCCATCAGATTGTATGTAGACTGTTGCAGTTGTTCCTGTAGTTGTAAAGGTTAGACCCGATAAATCGCCACTATTATTTAAACCATAAGGATTATCTGCATTTAAATTTGTTGTTCCATCACTATCTAAAACAATAAGCTCATCAAAATTAATTTCGGTAGAGCCAGAATTAAATACAATATATAATGAGGAACCATCATTACTACTAAAGTTGTATTGTTGCGTTTCGTTATTCGAATAACAAAACGAGGCTGTTACAGGCTGACCACATGTTACTGTAACTGGACAATTACTTGTTATAATGTCGAAAAACGAAAGCGATGAACACTCACTATTAACCTCATTTACAGAAGCTGTTATCGTTTGGTTTGTATTTACTGGCAAATAACTTAAAGGATTTTGTATTGCATTTACTTGATTAGTAGCATCTGCTGTACTTTCATAAAAAGTTACTGTATATTGATTAAAGTCTAAACCATCTAAAATTTCAGGAATTGTAATTGTTAAATCGTAAGCCTGATTTGGGTCGCAAGACGTTAAATTACTTGCTGTACCAAGTACTGGATAGAAGCCTATATTTACAGTTGTTGTATCTGTATTTACACAACCTGTAACTGTATTAGTAATAGTTACTGTATAATCTCCAGATTGCGTTACCATAATGGTAGGCGTGTCTTCTCCAGTATTCCATTGGTAAATACAATCTTGTTGTGTCACTGTGTAAGGCGCTAACATAATTGTATTTCCTGAACATAAACTGTAAACATCTTCAAAAATAATTATTGGTAACTCATTTATTTGTAAGTTAATGGTAGTTATTACATAGTCTCCTGTCGCTGTTGCTGTAACTCCTGCATAAACAACTGTTACATTAGGATTCGCAGTATAAGACGAGGGATTAGCTATTGTATTGGTTTGGGATAAAGCGTTATCATAGATTTCGTAGTAAGCAATTGTATAATCATTTACATTAAGACTGCTTAGTATATCTGGATTTGCAGCAGTTAAATCAAAAACAGCAGTACCAGTTGCATTTGTTCCACAAACATCTAGTATCGCTGAATTAACTTGAAAAGGAGCGTATTCTGTAAGCAAAAGTAATACTACTAGTGCAGAACAATTACTATTAACACTCTCTACTCTTACATAGATATTTTGTGGGTTGCTTACATTGGTATAGTTACTTGTGTTTACTATTGGATTGTTTCCTGTGACTGCATCTGCTTCAGTTTCATGGTAGGTAACTATTAGTCCAGTTGCACCACCAGTTATTTCTAAATCTTTATCTGTTAAATTAAACGTGGTAAAACCATCGTTATCTGGATCTTCTTCGACCAATGGTGTTGGCTGTATAATTTGCAAAGTTTCTACATTTAGATAAAGAGCAGTATTATTACTTACGTAATAGCAGCCTGAATTTATATTATCTATTCTTATATAAATAGTTTGATAATATGGTGAACTATAGTTTTCGTAAAATGTAGGATTTGTTATTGGGTTGGTATTATTATTAGCATCGTTTAAATCTTGATAATAAGACACAAATAAATCTTGATTACCACCAGTTATTTGGTTTTCATAAATTGTCAAATCGAAGAAACCTATACCTTGACCGTTTCCACATGCAATAAGATCGTAAGGTTGAGTATTAATATTTAACGAATTTACTATTAAGTTAAACGAAACTATATTAGAAACGCAATTACCATCAAGACTACTAACTACTGCATAAATAGTTTCTGGGCTTGTTGTATTTGTATAAGGACTAGAAAGCGGATTCATTTGTGCAGCTGCATCTAATTGAGTTAAATAATAAGAAACATAAAAATTATTAGGACTTTGAGTTCCTAAAATTTGTTGATCTTGTATATTTAAATCAAATACTGCAAAACCATTTCCATCACAAACCTCCATATCTGTAGGTGTATTTGCGGTTGGAGTTAGATTAACAAATAAATCTAAAGTTACAGTACTATAATTGCCAGAATTTATCTCTTCTACCCTTACAAAAACAGTTTGTGGATTTACAAAGTTTGTATATGGGTTTGGTAATTGATTTGCATTAATATTAGCATCTGTTTGGCTTTGATGATATGTAACTAAGAAATCATTTGGATTCTGAGTTCCTAAAATCTCTGCGTTTTTAACAGTTAAATCGAATGATGTAGTTCCATCTGGAATAGCATCATCACAAACTTCCATAGGTGTTGGTTGATTTGCAACTACTTGTGCAAAACTGTAGAATGTAAATATTAATGTAAAAAATAATAGTAATTGTTTTTTCATGATAGCGCTGAATTAGTTTGTATTAGTTTTATTAACTATATAACAATCAATAAGTAAAAACTCATACTTCAATATAAAAAATTGCCTATAATTAATATTTTAGAAACAATAGATTTAGCTTAAATTTGTTTCGACTATAAATATAAAGTTTTATTTAGATAAATGACAAACAAACAAATAAACAGCACTCAAAACGTGTTAATAAAACAAATTGTTTTGTTAAAAGAGAAATCTCGCGAACGCAAAAAAACTGGATTATTTGTAATTGAAGGTACTCGTGAAATAGAATTAGCCTTAAAAGGAAACTATACACTAAAAAGTATTTTAATTTATACTGAATTGTTTTCTGCTGAAGATTTAAAGACACTTTCTATAAACAACACCGAAATTATTGAAGTTAGTAAAGACGTGTATAGCAAAATAGCATACAGAGAAACAACTGAAGGAATAATTGCCATAGCAAAAAGTAAAGTAAACAACATGGAAAGCTTGACTTTTAAAAATGACAATTCGTTAATTTTAGTTGCTGAAGCTCCAGAAAAACCAGGAAATATTGGTGCTATTTTACGTACTGCAGATGCTGCTAATGTAGATG